>JABAOH010151188.1_pt1 | contig 23251 bp, 23 predicted proteins | sample 7062181 | NCBI WGS metagenome assembly JABAOH01 (sample SAMN14538630, study PRJNA623070) | marine sediment metagenome | biome: marine biome [ENVO:00000428]; feature: marine pelagic biome [ENVO:01000023]; material: deep marine sediment [ENVO:00002113]; isolation source: pool of 5 deep marine... | reverse complement strand
TCGCTATCCGTGAAGGCGGCCGCACCGTCGGCGCCGGCCGCGTCACCAAAATCACCAAATAGCAGGCACCTAAGGACTAACCATGGCTTCCGACAAGCGCCCGCCGCTCACGCTCGCCTGCGAGGTATGCAAGCGCCGCAACTACGTCACGACGAAGAGCAAGACGAACACGCGCGACCGGCTCGAGTTGAAGAAGTACTGCCGTTGGTGTCGGCAACACACTGCCCACAAGGAGACTCGCTGACTCCGCAGTAGGAGGGCCCCCCATGCCCGGCCTCGACGATCTCGTCGGCAAGACGTTCGGTCCCTTCGCCGTTCGGATCGACGCCGGGGCGGTCGCCGACTTCGCCGCCGTCACGGGCGACGACCCGCAGCGCTGGACCGATACGGCGCCCCCCATGTTTGCCAACGCGGTGCTGTTCAGCGCGGCTCCGGCATTCCTGACCGACGCCGCCGTCGCTCCGTTCACGAAGTCACTGATTCACACCGAGCAGACATATGTCTGGCAGCGGCAGCTTGCGGTGGGGGAGGTCCTCGAGGTGTCGGGCGCCGTCGAAGGTGTGCGGGTGAGGGGGCCTCTCAACCTCGTGAGCTTCTCCCTTCATGCAGGGTCGGACTCCGGGCGGTGGCTCGAAGGGTCCTCGCTGTTCCTCATGTCGGCCGTGGCGGCTGCCGCATCGCCCGAGGCGGACGAACCGGAGTCGACGGTGCGGCCCCCGACCGACGGTCCTCTGGAGCCGATCGACCTGCCCGCTCCTGGTGTGGCGATCGAGTCGGTCCGCTGCGGAGCGTCGCGCGCCGACCTGGAGCGGTATGCGGCGGCGTCGGGGGACTCCAATCCGATTCACCTGGACCACGGCGCGGCTCGTGCCGCGGGCCTCGAGGGCGTGATCGTGCACGGCCTCCTCATGGCGGCCTGGCTGGGCAGGGTTGCCGGCCGCTACGGTTCCCCGACATCAATGCGGTTCCGTTTCCGCAACCCGTTGCGACCCGCCGTACCTGCGCTCATTGACGGTTCGGTGCGAGATGCCGACGCCGAAACGGCCGAGCTCGACCTGGCCCTCAGCTCTGTCGATGCCCGGCTGGTCACCGCCCTGGCTTCAGTAACCCGGTGACTTCGCGAAAGGTCCAACCGGACGAACAAGAGCTGATCGAGCGGGCTAAGGAGGGCGACTCCGAGGCCTTCGGTGAGTTGGTGTGGAGGTACCGCGACACGGTGTACACGCTCGCAGTACGGCTGGTCGGACCCGACCTCGCCGCAGACGTAGCCCAGGAGGCTCTGATCCGGGCGTGGCGAGCGATGCCGCGGTTTCGGGGTGAGGCTGCTCTGGGGACTTGGCTGCACCGCATCACCGTCAATACGGCATGGACAATGCGAAAGAGGGCGGCACGGCATGAAGCGCAGCAGCTCGATGATGAGGTCTACGACCAAGCCGTGGACAACGCCACCGGGCCCGAGAAGGCAGGCGAGATGCTCGAAGTGCGTGCCGGCCTGAAGGCGGCCATCGAGCAGCTCAGCCCCGGCCAGCGTGCCGTGCTCGTGTTGCGCGATGTCTACGGCTGGACCCACAGCGAGGTCGCCCGCGAACTTGGCATAACTCACACGACTGCAAAGGTTCGTCTGCACCGTGCCCGGAAGCGGGTGCGCGCGCTCTTGGAGGCCGCATCATGAGCAGGCTCACTTGCCGCATCGCCGATGCCGTGCCGGATGGGTCTCGCCTGGAACGACTCTCCGACCGCCATCGGCGCTACTGCCTTCGCTGCCAGGCGGAGGCGGCGCGGCTGCGCGGCGTCTCTCGCGATCTCGGCGGCCTGGAGGAGGAGATGCTTCCCGCGCCGGGCGGACTGCACACGCAGGTGATGGCAACTCTGCCCCGTCAGGATGCCTCTAATCCGCGGCGGCCCTTGCTGGTGCGCGTCGCCGCTCGTTACGCCGCCGGTGCCGGAGTCGCCGTGGCGACCTTGGCGGCGATCCTGGGAAGACGGCTGCGCCGGAAGGCCTGAGAGATATCAGATCGCAGATTTCAGATCTCAGATTGCTCTCGATGTCTGCTGTCTGATATCTGATGTCTGATGTCCGCGGTTACAATGCCGCCCGTTCGTCCCTAGGCTCGCGCGCGGGATCGAACGCCCCAAGGGGCGTAGCTCAATCTGGCAGAGCACTGGTCTCCAAAACCAGCGGTTGGGGGTTCGAGTCCCTCCGCCCCTGCTGCACGAACCGCCCCACTCAGAGGAAACAATGAACCGAGAGCTGCGACGACTTCAGGAGAAGGAAGAGAAGCGGGCCCGGGAACGCCGGGCCGGCCAGGTCCAGGCGCGCCGTCGCAAGCAGCGCGTCGGCTTCCGTCAATTCCTCTCCGAGGTGAGAACCGAACTCAAGCGGGTGGCTTGGCCCAGCCGCCGCGAGGTCACCACGTTCACCACGGTCACGCTCATCACTTCCGGATTCGTCACCCTCTACACCTTCGGCCTGGACTTGTCGCTCAAGCGAGCCGTTCTCGAGTTGTTGGCCCTGCGATGACGACGCCAGGCGGGTTCGAGGACGCGGCGGAGGAGACCGCCGAGGAGCCGAGCGGTGTGATGGCCGAGGCGCTGGCCGGAGTGGCCGCGATGCTGGGCGGCGTGGCCACCGAAGCGCCCCCCGATGACGAGGCCGCACCCGAGGAGCCCGCCACTGAGGTCGATGACATGGCCGAGGCCGACGACGCGGCAGATGCCGAAGCGGCTCTCGTCGCCGACGAATCGACCGATGTCGTCGCCGAGGAGGAGGAGGAGGGCGCTACCGCTGAGCCGGCGGTGACCGAAGGAGACTCCACGGCAACGGAGGTCGCCGAGGCGGAGGCCGCACCCGAAACCACTGCCGAGCCAACTGCGGCAGAGGATGCGGAGGCAGAGGGAGAAGAAGAGGAGGAAGAGGAAGAAGAGGAAGTGCTTCCTCCGGCCAGCCCTTACGACCTTCCCGGCGGGTGGTACGTCGTCCATTCCTACAGCGGCTATGAGAACAAGGTCAAGGCCAACCTGGGAACCCGCATCAAGTCGATGCACATGGAGGACTCGATCTTCGACATCGTCATTCCGATGGAGGACGTGGTCGAGATCAAGGCGGGGCGCAAGGTGACGGTTCCCCGCAAGCAGTTCCCTGGCTACATCCTGGTTCGCATGTACATGGATGACGACTCCTGGGGAGTCGTGCGCAACACGCCGGGCGTCACCGGGTTCGTCGGATCGGGAACCAAGCCGACACCGTTGTCACGTCGCGAGGTGGAGCGCATCCTCGGCGTGCGCAAGGACGAGGAGAAGAAGGCGCCCCGCTTCAAGCCCGACTGGGAGGTCGGCGAGACGGTGCGTGTCATCGACGGCCCGTTCGCCGACTTCAACGGGATCATCGAAGACATCAACGTGGACCAGTCGAAGGTGCGGGTGCTGGTGGACATCTTCGGCCGGGAGACACCGGTCGAGCTCAACTTCGAGCAGATTCAGAAATTCTGAAGGAGCCCGCCGAACGACACATGTCACTCATCTCGACGACCATGCATCGCCGCTCGCTGTGTCCTCAGCCTCGTCATTCCCCCACAAGGAGTGCCAAGTCCGAGGTCCTTGCGAGCGACGCGCCTGGCCGCCGATCTGAGCAACGGCGTCGTCCGGCAGACTCCATAGAATCGAAACACGCTCTCACGGAGCGGTGAAGCAGGAGAAGTCCAATGGGTCGTAAGAGAGTCGCCGCGCTGCTCAAACTGCAGATTCCGGCCGGCCAGGCCAGCCCGGCGCCGCCGGTCGGCCCGGCGCTGGGCCAGCACGGCGTCAACATCATGGACTTCGTCAAGGCGTACAACGCGGCGACCGAGAGCCAGGCCGGCACGATCGTCCCGGTGGAGATCACGATCTACGAGGACCGCACCTTCACCTTCATCACCAAGACACCGCCGGCCGCGGTCATGCTGCGCCAAGCGGCGCGGGTCGAGAAGGGATCTGCCGAGCCTCACATGGAGATGGTGGGCACAGTCACCCGGGCACAGGTGCGCCACATCGCCGAGACGAAGATGCCCGACCTGAACGCCAACGACATCGAAGCGGCGATGAAGATCGTCGAGGGCACGGCTCGATCGATGGGGATAACAGTGGAAGGTTGAGCGGAGCTCAGCCTTCCACAGCCATTAGCCATTAGTCATTAGTCATTGGCCGGAGGTGTCACGGACTAACGACTAACGACTAACGACTAACGACTAACGAGTGGGAGGGGACCGGGCTCCCCGCCTGAACCACGGAGGTAGATGAAATGAGCAAGAAGCGAGCTGCAGCAGCAGCACAGATCGACCGCAGCACAGATCACGATCCGGCGGAGGCCCTGCGCCTCGTCAAGGAGACGGCCGCCGCCTCTTTCGATGAGACGGTAGAGGCCGCATTTCTGCTCGGAATCGACGCCAAGCAGGCCGACGAGGCCGTGCGTGGCACCGTCTCCCTTCCCCACGGGACTGGGAAGTCGGTACGCGTGGTCGCTTTTGCCGACGGCGACGATGCCAAGGCGGCGACGGAGGCCGGGGCCGACGTAGTCGGAGCAGCCGATCTCGTGGCTGCGATCGAATCCGGCAGCCAGCCGCTCGACTGGGATGTGACGATCGCTCATCCGTCGCAGATGGCCGAAGTGGGCAAGTTGGGCCGCTCCCTGGGGCCCCGCGGCCTCATGCCCAATCCCAAGTCTGGGACGGTCACCCCGGATCTCGGTAAGGCCGTGGCGGAGTTCAAGGCGGGCCGGGTGGAGTATCGCAACGACCGCTACGGCAACGTCCACGTAGCGATCGGCAAGGTGTCGTTCTCTGCCGATCAACTCAAGGAGAACCTCGCCGAGTTGGTGGCCGAGTTGAACCGCGTCCGGCCGGCCTCGACCAAGGGCCGCTATATCCGAAAACTCACCGTGTCGTCCACGATGGGCATCGGGGTTCCCGTAGACGTTGGAGCTCTGGACGAACTTGAGGAGTAGGGGTTAGGTATTGGGTATTAGGTATTGGGGGATCAGGTCTAACGCCTAATCCCTAACGCCTTATGCCTGCCATGCCTGTCTTGCTCCGGCTGCACCCTGGCCCTACCCTCCCCGCTCACAACAGAGATTCCACCGACCCGAGACCGCAGGTCCCGTCAGGGGTAAGGCCATTCCGGCTGCCGGCGCAGGTTGCGACATGGCTCTCCGAGCCCCCGCAACTGTCGGGGGTTCTTCTGTTGGGGCTGTCGATGGCAGCCCACGACAAAGCAAGGAGAAGGCATGCCACGACCTGAGAAGGTCCAGGCGGTCGCCGACATCAAAGAGCGCATCGAGGAGTCGGGCGCGGTGTTCCTGGCCGAGTACGCCGGGCTCTCGGTTGGAGAGCAGCAGCAACTCCGCCGGAGCCTGCGTGCCGCTGAGAGCGAGCTCAAGATCGTGAAGATGACCCTGGCCCGAATCGCGGCCACGGAACTCGGACACGATGAGTTGCTCGAGTCGCTTAGCGGACCCACGGCGCTGGCGTTTGCCGGCGGCGATGCGGCAGCGGCAGCCAAGGTGCTGCAGGACTTCGCCAAGGACCACGCCCAGCTCGTCCTCAAGGGAGGGCTGCTGGCGGGGGAGCCGCTGACGATCGAGCGCGTTGCCCAGCTCGCCGAGCTGGATTCGCGAGATGTTCTGCTCGCCAAGATCGCTGGAGCGTTCGAGGCGCCGATGGCCGGGATGGCCCGGCTGCTCGGAACGATGCCGAGCAACCTGGCGTCGATGGTGTCGCAGCTAATCGACAGGTTGCCGGCCGAGGAGCCAGAAGCCCCGGCCGACTCCGAACCGGTGCCGGAGGCGTCGGCGGAGGCCGCGCCCGACAAAGACGAGGGCGAGACGGGCGAAGAGGCCCCACTCGCTCCCGCCACCGAGGAAGAGGCAGCGGACGATGCCGAGGCAGAAGCCGCAGAGGATGCGGCGGCGACCACCGATGAAGACACGGCCGATGCGGCCGAGGAGGAATAGACAATGGCAAGCAAGCTCAGCAGTGAGGAGCTGCTCGAGACCTTCGAATCGATGACGGTCCTTGAGCTATCGGAATTCCTCAAGGCATTCGAGGAGAAGTTCGACGTGACAGCCGCCGCACCGGTCGCCGCCGTGGCGGCCGCACCCGGAGGCGGCGACGGTGGTGGAGCCGAAGAGCAGGACGAGTTCGATGTCGTTCTCGCTGCCGCCGGCGACAAGAAGATCCAGGTGATCAAGGAAGTCCGCGCGCTCACCAGCCTGGGCCTCAAGGAAGCCAAGGCGCTGGTCGACGACGCCCCCGGTCCCGTGCTTGAGGGCGTGGACAAGGAGACCGCCGAGAAGGCAAAGGAGACGCTCGAGGGCGCCGGCGCCACGGTGGAGCTGAAGTAACAGCGCTAGCTGATAGCGAATGACCAGGCGAAGCGGGTTTCACGACCCGCTTCGTCGCGTTTGGCGCAGTTTCCAGTACCAGACCGGCCCTTCTTGCAGCCGCAGTTACGCGTTCCCCAAGGCCTTCAGTCGACCGATTTCGAGTATCCAGTATCCGGCGGCACGCTTGTCATGCTCTGGCTACTGGTTACTGGCTACTGGTTTGTGGCTATTCCCCAGTCTGAAAGTACGCCACCATTCGGGCTCGCAGGTCGTGCAGGTCCTGGAGGCTGCTCACTCGTTCGGCCAGTCCGGCGCCCTTCTTCTGAAGTTCTTCATACCTGATGCGCGCTGCAGCGAGTTCCTGGAGCGTGTGCTCGAAGTCGAATGCGCTGTTCGTCGGTTCTTCTGAGTGGCGCGGTGAGGTGACCTGGTCGGGGGAGCGAGAAGAGTGTTTCGTCGTCATGCCTTGTCTCCTGTCGTAAGGCGTGATACCTTTTATACCGGTTACAAAGTAGCAATCGTTCCGTAAGGAGTCAAGTGGATTTCTCCGGTTACAGAGATGGTCCGGTGCGGCTGGCGATCGACCTGGTCAACACTCGAGAGGAGTTCTCAGGAGAGGAGCGGTTGACCGAAGCCGAAGACGTCCAGGCACTCGTCGAGCCCTACGCCGCAGAGTGGCAGCACCCCGACTGGGTAGTCACAGAGAAGGACGTTCACGAGTTGCGCGCCCTACGGGCCCAATTGCGTCGGGTCTTCGCCGCCGAGGACGACAGCACCGCGGCGGAGATACTCAACGAGATCCTCAGCGCGTCGGATGCCAGTCCCAGGGTCAGCGTCCACTGTGATGTGGCCCCCCACCTCCACTTCGACAGCCGGAAGTCGTCCCCATCGAATTGGGTGGGAGCGATCACCGCGATGGGATTGGCAGTCGTGTTGGTCGACCACGGGATCGCGCGGTTTGGGGTGTGTGCGTCCTCCACATGTGAGGACGTGTTTGTCGACTCGTCCCGCAACCGCTCGCGACGCCACTGCAGCGATACCTGCAACTCCAGGGAGAACGTGGCCGCTTACAGGCGTCGGCAGGCCGAGGCATCTACCTGACGGCGTATCGCCCCCGCCGCTCGTTGATGCATTCACCAATCTGTTCCGTGCGGTCGAGCACCCAGTTCCAGACCTTCAGTCGCCGGCGTGGAGTGGACACCCCTGCCGGATCTCGAGTCGACCGAAGTCGAGTCTCCAGTCTCCAGCCAGAAGACCGAGCACGCTTTGGTGACTGGTGACTGGCCATCGCCGTACGATGCCTTGATGCTTGGGCCAGTCCTCTTGCCGTTGGCACTCGGGATCGCGGGCTGGATCGCGGCCGAGTGGGCCGGCGCGATATCGGGATTCGGCGTCGGCCTGCTCGTGTCGGTGGCCGTCGCCGCCGGGGCCGCATGGTGGGCGCGCACCATCGGCGCGCTCCTCGAGCCGGCCGACGCGTTGGCGGAGGCTCCGCGGCCCCCGCTGTTCGGGCGACTCTGCGACTGGGTGTACTCCCGCACCATTCGGTGACTGGGCCGAGCAGCTAGGGATCCGGAGGGGAGCTGTCGTTGTGGAGGACGATGCGAGCAACGCGATCCTGGAACAGGTAGTCACCGGTCCAAGAGATCAGGGCGGCGAGCCGGTTGCGGAATCCGATCAGCTTGAAGAGATGGACCGCGAGCCACAGGATCCAGGCCGGGTAACCCCGAAATCCCCACTTGCTGTGCAGATGGACGACGGCGGCGTTGCGGCCTATGACGGCCATGTTGCCGAGGTCGCGATATGAATACGGCTCCGGATCGCGGCCCTGCACGGTGAGAGCGATGTTGCGCGCGGCCCTTGTGCCTTGCTGCAGAGCGTTTTGGGCGACCATAGGAGCGGCCGATTCGGGGAGAGCGAGGTCCCCGGTGACGTACACCTCGGGATGGTCCTCGAGCTGCAGGGTGGCTGTCACCGGGACTCGACCGGCTTTCCCCAGAGGTAGCGGCCATCCGGCGAGGCGCGGATCACCTCCGACGCCGGCCGTCCACACGACGGTGGCGGCATCGATGCGCCCTCCATCACCGAGTGTGACGCCGCCGGTGTCGACGGAGGCCACCGCCGTCTCGATCCGTACGTCGACGCCTCTCTTCTCGAGTCTCCTTCCGGCGTAGGCGGCGAGGTTTGGGGGGAAGATGGGGATCAGGTTTGGACCTGCTTCGAGGACGATGACGGAGACCTCGGCAGGATCGATGCCGCGGTGGTCACGCCTGATCGGCCCGTTTATCAACTCTTGCAGGGCTCCGGCGAACTCGACTCCGGTGGGGCCACCGCCCACCACGACGAATCTCAGGTTGGCGCGCCGTTCCTCGGTGTCGGCCATTGTGTGCGCCGCTTCGAACCGCAACAGGATGTGATCGCGCAACCGGACAGCCTCGTCGAGGGTTCGCAGCGGGAAGGAGTGCTCGGCGGCGCCCGGGACGTCCGGGAAGCGCGTGGTGCTGCCGACACCGACTACTAGATAGTCGTAGTAGATCTGGTGCTCAGCGGTGTGGACCATTCGCTCCTGCAAGTTGACGCCTACCACTTCACCCAGCCGGAACGTCGCGTTGCGCTGCTTGCGGATGATGGTGCGGATCGGGTGGGCGATGTCGCCGGGTTCGAGCTCTGCTGCGGCGACCTGGTACAGCAGTGGGAAGAAGGAGTGGTAGTTGTTGCGATCGAGCAGCACCACCTCGACGGGGGCGCGTCGCAGCGCCTTCACCGCCCAGAGACCGGCGAACCCGGCGCCGACCACCACAACGCGCGGACGAACCATGGGAGAACGGTAGGGGTGTTCCGCATTCCGTTTCCTGATGCCCCATCGTCTCTCCCCCCGGAGGGGGGAGTACGGCGAAGCCGGGAGGGGGGCGCTCACATGTCACGCCGAACCTCACATGACACGTCGAACGGGGTCCGCCCCCTCCGTCACTTCGTGACACCTCCCCCTCCGGGGGAGGAAACCGGGTGAGGAAACGTTGCTGCCCGGGTACGGATAGGTCTTGACAGCCCGCCCGGCTTCGGTATCCTTCTGGGCACATAGATAGAGACACAACGGGGTCTCTCTGAGAAAGCCGGCCGGGTCCGAGCCGGGGTGGTCGCGTGCCGCCCTGGTCTTTCGTCGTCTCTGGAGACTCCCCACTGTCCGTCCCGCCCATATCCATAGACAATCGAGGAGGAAGCGCCCTTGGCTCGTGCGCGTACCGATCGCCTGTCGTTCGCCAAAATCCCAGAAGTACTACCCCTCCCCGACCTTCTCTCAGTCCAATCCGATTCCTTCAACTGGTTCCTCGAGCGCGGCCTCAAGGAGATCTTCGAAGAGATCTCACCAATCGAGGACTTCACCGGTTCTCTGGCCCTGGAGCTCACCGATCATCGGTTCGAGGATCCCACGATGCCCATCGAGGAGGCCAAGGAGCGGGATACCAACTACTCCCGTCCCCTCTTCGTGACCGCCCGCTTCATGAATCGCCAGACCGGCGAGATCAAGGAGCAGCAGGTGTTCCTCGGCGACTTCCCGATGATGACCCCGAACGGGACCTTCATCATCAACGGGACCGAGCGCGTCGTGGTGAGCCAGCTGGTTCGTTCCCCCGGGGTCTATTTCGCCGAGGAGCGCGACAAGACGTCGGACAAGATGCTTCACAGCGCCAAGATCATCCCGGGACGGGGCGCTTGGCTCGAGTTCGACATCGACAAGAAGGACACCGTCGGCGTTCGGGTTGACCGGAAGCGCCGCCAGATGGTCAGCACGTTCTTGCGCGCCCTGGATTTCGCGCAGACCGATGAGGAGATCCTGGCGCTCTTCGATGGCTCCCAGCTGATTGCCAACACTCTCGAGAAGGATCCCACCGAGGACCGCGAGGAGGCACTGCTCGATCTGTATCGCAAGTTGCGGCCTGGCGAGCTGACGACGATCGAGTCGGCGCGCGGTCTGATCAACACCCTGTTCTACAACCCGAAGCGATACGACCTCACTCGAGTGGGCCGCTACAAGCTCAACGAGGAATTCGCCCGCTGCGTCAAGTGCCGAGGGCGCATCGAGCGCGACGACGCTGGCAAGTGGGATCACGTCGTGGCCCCTGAGAAGTCACATCGACCGGCTGTCCTGGGCGACCTCGAGGACATGACTGTGTACCGGGAGAACGACCTGGGGCTGCTCTCCCAGGAGGACATCCTGGACGCGCTGCGCTACCTGGTGGCGCTTCACGAGGGAGAGCCCGGTTACGAGGCGGACGACATCGATCACTTCAAGAACCGCCGCATTCGCACCGTCGGTGAGCTGATCCAGAACCAGATCCGCGTTGGCCTAACCCGCCTCGAGCGCGTGGTGCGGGAGCGTATGACGACTCAGGACCCGGAGGCGATCACACCGCAGACTCTGATCAACATCCGTCCGGTTGTGGCGTCGATCAAGGAGTTCTTCGGGACCAGCCAGCTCAGCCAGTTCATGGACCAGCCCAACCCGTTGGCCGGCCTCACGCATCGCCGACGCCTCTCGGCGTTGGGGCCGGGCGGGCTGTCGCGCGAGCGCGCCGGGTTCGAGGTTCGCGACGTGCACTCGTCGCACTACGGGCGGATGTGTCCGATCGAGACGCCGGAGGGCCCCAACATCGGTCTGATCGGCTCGCTCGCCTCCTACGCCAAGGTGAACCGTTTCGGGTTCATCGAGACGCCGTACCGGCGTGTCGACAGCGGCAACGTCACCAACAAGATCGATTACCTGACGGCTCGCGAAGAGGAGGACTTCGTCATCGCTCAGGCGAATGCACCGCTGCGTGCCGACGGCCGCTTTGCCGCAGGTCGGGTGCTGGTGCGCCGCCGCGGTGGTGAGGTCGACTATGTGAGCCCCAAGGAAGTCGACTACATGGACGTCTCACCGAAGCAGGTCGTTTCGGTGGCCACAGCGCTGATCCCGTTCCTGGAGCACGACGACGCCAACCGCGCCTTGATGGGATCGAACATGCAGCGCCAAGCGGTTCCCTTACTGCGTTCGGAGGCCCCGCTGGTGGGCACGGGTGTGGAGGAGCGGGCCGCCCGCGACTCGGGCGACATCGTCGTCGCCGAGACCGACGGCGAGGTCGTCGAGGTCACTGGCGACCACGTAGTGATACGCAACGGCAATCGCCGGGTGCCTCATGACCTGAAGAAGTTCGTCCGCTCCAACCAGGGCACCTCGATCAACCAGAAGGTGCTGGTTGCCGAAGGCGACAAGGTCAAGGTGGACCAGGTGATCGCCGACGGGCCTTCGACTGAGGCCGGTGAACTGGCCCTGGGCAAGAACCTGCTGGTCGCCTTCATGTCGTGGCAGGGCCACAACTACGAGGACGCCATCATCATCTCGGAGCGGCTCGTCAAGGACGACGAGTTGACCTCGATCCACATTGACGAGCACGAGATCGAAGCCCGGGACACAAAGCTCGGCGCCGAGGAGATCACCCGCGATATCCCCAACGTGGCCGAAGAGGTGCTGCGCGACCTCGACGAGGAGGGGATCATCCGGATCGGCGCCGAGGTCGGTCCCGGCGACTACCTGGTCGGCAAGGTGACCCCCAAGGGCGAGACCGAGCTCACCCCTGAGGAGCGCCTGCTCCGGGCGATCTTCGGCGAGAAGGCGCGCGAAGTGCGCGACATGTCGCTCAAGGTGCCCCACGGCGAACAGGGCAAGGCCATCGACGTGCGCGTCTTCCGCCGCGACGAGGGCGACGAGCTGCCTCCGGGCATGAACGAGCTGGTGCGTGTGCACGTCGCTCAGCAGCGCAAGATCGCCGAGGGCGACAAGTTGGCGGGGCGGCACGGCAACAAGGGCGTCATTGCCAAGATCCTCCCCGAGGAAGACATGCCCTTCCTCGAGGACGGCACCCCCGTCGACATCATCTTGAGCCCTCTCGGTGTCCCTTCGCGCATGAACCTCGGGCAGGTACTGGAGACCCACTTGGGCTGGGCCGCCGCCAAGGGATGGAACGACTTCAAGGGCGACAGCGCCGCTGCCAAGGGGGCGCGACCCTGGACGAAGGTGGCCACTCCGGTCTTCGACGGGGCCGACGAGATCGAGATCACGAGGGTTTTGGAGAACTCGCTCCCCAACAAGGACGGCATGCAGCTGGTGGACGGCACCGGCAAAGCGACGCTGTTCGATGGGCGCACCGGGGAGCCCTTCGATTCACCCATCACCGTCGGCTTCATCTACATCTTGAAGCTGCTCCACCTCGTGGACGACAAGATCCACGCCCGCTCCACCGGTCCCTACTCGATGATCACGCAACAGCCCTTGGGCGGTAAGGCTCAGTTCGGCGGGCAGCGGTTCGGAGAGATGGAGGTGTGGGCGCTCGAGGCCTACGGAGCCGCCTATGCCCTGCAGGAGCTGCTGACCATCAAGTCAGACGACGTGCGGGGCCGGGTCAAGGTCTACGAGGCGATCGTCAAGGGCGAGAACATCCCCGAGCCCGGGATCCCCGAGTCGTTCAAGGTCCTGATCAAGGAGATGCAGAGCCTGTGCCTCAACGTCGAGATGCTGTCGGCCGGCGAGGAAGTGGAGTTGCGCGAGCTCGATGAGGACGCCTTCCGCACCGCGGAGTCGCTCGGCATTGACATCTCCCGACCGGAGCGCGGCGATGACTAGAGCCTTCTGCAAGTTGTACGCACACGAGAAGAGGAGCGCGGGTGCCCCAGTTCTTTGACGAGCTGAAGATCGACCTGGCGACCGGCGACCAGATCAGGGCGTGGTCCCACGGTGAGGTCAAAAAACCGGAGACGATCAACTACCGAACGCTGAAGCCGGAGAAGGACGGCCTGTTCGACGAGCGGATCTTCGGTCCGACGCGCGACTGGGAGTGCTACTGCGGTAAGTACAAGCGCGTCCGCTTCCGCGGGATCATCTGTGAGCGCTGCGGCGTCGAGGTGACCCGCTCCAAGGTGCGCCGCGAGCGGATGGGCCACATCGAGCTGGCGGCTCCCGTCACTCACATCTGGTACTTCAAGGGCGTTCCCAGCAGGCTGGGGTACCTCCTCGACATGAGCCCCAAGGAGCTGGAGAAGGTCATCTACTTCGCCGCCTATCTCATCACGCACGTCGACGTCGAGAAGCGGGACAAGGACCTCGCCGAACTCGAAGAGGCGATGGAGACTGAGATAACCCTCGTGCAGGGCGACTTCACCGAGTGGGAGACGGCCCGCCTGGAGCGGCTCGAGCAGGAGCTCAAGCAGATGGAGGACGCCGGCGCCAAGGGACAGGAGATCTCGGCCGCGCGCCGTGAGGCGGAGCGGGAGATCAAGGATCGCCGCGAACGGAGCGAGTACGAAGAGGAGCTGGTGCGGGAGGCGTTCGACTTCTTCCGCGGGATGAGCGTCAAGGACCTCGTCGAGTCGGAGCAGCTGTGGCGCGAGATCCGCGATCGCTACGAGGACTACTACGTCGGTGCTATGGGTGCCGAGGCCATCAAGGACCTGCTGAATCGTCTCGATCTCGACGAGGAGATCGCCAAGCTCACCGAGGACCTCGAAGCCAACTCACAGCAGCGGCGACAGCGGGCGACGAAGCGGCTCAAGGTGGTCACACCCTTCGCCCAAGGGACCAACAGCCCCGAATCCCTGATCCTCGAGGCGGTTCCGGTGATTCCGCCCGATCTGCGCCCCATGGTGCAGCTCGACGGCGGCCGTTTCGCCACGAGCGACCTGAACGATCTGTACCGCCGCGTCATCAACCGCAACAACCGGCTCAAGCGGCTGCTCGACCTCGGTGCTCCGGAGATCATCGTCAACAACGAGAAGCGCATGCTTCAGGAGGCCGTCGACGCCCTCTTCGACAACGGGCGGCGAGGACGCGCCGTCACCGGTCCGGGGAACCGTCCCCTGAAGTCGCTCTCCGACATGCTGAAGGGGAAGCAGGGCCGCTTCCGGCAGAACCTGCTCGGCAAGCGCGTCGACTACTCGGGACGGTCGGTGATCGTCGTCGGCCCGCAGCTCAAGCTGCATCAGTGTGGATTGCCCAAGGCGATGGCGCTCGAGCTCTTCAAGCCGTTCGTGATGAAGCGGTTGGTGGACCTCGACCTCGCCCAGAACATCAAGGCGGCGAAGCGGATGGTCGAACGCCACCGTCCCCAGGTGTGGGACGTTCTCGCCGAGGTGATCCAGGAGCACCCGGTGCTGCTCAACCGAGCTCCCACGCTGCACCGCCTCGGTATTCAGGCCTTCGAGCCGGTGCTGGTGGAGGGGAAGGCGATCCAGATCCACCCGCTCGTGTGTGAGGCGTTCAACGCCGACTTCGACGGAGACCAGATGGCCGTGCACCTGCCGCTATCTGCAGAGGCGCAGGCCGAGGCGCGAGTCCTCATGCTTTCGACCAACAACGTGCTCTCGCCCGCGAGTGGGCGTCCCATCGTCACTCCGGGCCAGGACATGGTCATCGGCGTGTACTACTTGTCGGCGGTCGTCGAGGATGATCGCGGTGCGGGACGCTTCTTCTCCGACTTGGAGGAGGCGCAGATGGCCTACGACATCGGGGAGTTGGCATTGCAGGCGCCGATCAAGCTTCGGGTCGGCAACCTGGCCGGCGACCCGGCCGTACACGCCGAGCTCAAGGACCATCTGGGCGAGCTGATCCCCGACGAGTCGGTGGACGGTTCCAAGCCCTTCGAGACGACTTTCGGTAGGGCGCTGCTCAACACTGCCCTGCCCGAGGACTTCCCGTACATCAACGGCGTGGTCTACAAGTCTGACGTTCGCACGCTCATCGAGGAGGTCATCGACCGCTACGACAAGTCGCAGGTGGAGCGCTTCCTGGACGCCATGAAGGACCTCGGCTTCCGGTTCGCCACGCGCTCCGGCCTCACCATCGGCCTCGACGACGTGAAGACGCCCGACGACAAGTCGGCGATCCTCGAGGAGTACGAGGGGCGTGCCGAGAAGGTCGAGGAGTTGTTCCTGCAGGGGATCATCACCGACGACGAGCGCCGCCAGGAGCTCATCGAGATCTGGACCGAGGCGACCGATCGGGTGAAGGATGCGATGGAGGTGAGTCTCAAGGCGGACCCCTTCAACCCCATCGACATGATGGTGCGCTCCGGCGCCCGCGGCAACGTCATGCAGGTGCGTCAGATCGCCGGAATGCGCGGCCTGGTGGCCAACCCGAGAGGCGACATCATCCCCCGTCCCATCAAAGCCAACTTCCGCGAGGGCTTGTCGGTGCTGGAGTACTTCATCTCCACGCACGGCGCCCGCAAGGGCTTGGCGGACACTGCGTTGCGCACCGCCGACTCGGGATACCTGACGCGTCGTCTCGTCGACGTCGCCCAGGAGGTCTTGATCCACGGTGAGGAGTCTGAGGATCCGGGCATCCTCATCGAGGTGCGCGATCAGGCCGGTGAGCCGATCCGCCACCTGCGCAGCCGCATCTTTGGCCGCGTCCTCGCCGAGGACATCAAGATCGGCCGTTCGCTGCTCGACACCAAGTCGGGCCGCAAGCTGCGCGCCGGCGAGCTCATCGACCGTGACGCCATGGTGGCGATCGCCGCGGCCGACGAGATCACTGCCGTGCGGGTGCGCTCACCCCTCACCGACACCTCGCGTTACGGCGTGAGCCGCGAGTCGTACGGATTGAGCCTGGCGACGGGCCGCATGGTCGAGGCCGGCGAAGCGGTTGGGATCATGGCAGCCCAGTCCATCGGTGAGCCGGGCACCCAGCTGACGATGCGGACTTTCCACACCGGCGGAGTCGCCGGCGAGGACATCACGCACGGCCTGCCCCGGGTGACAGAGTTGTTCGAGGCGCGCAGCCCCAAGGGCAAGGCGCCGATCGCAGAGATCGGCGGGAAGATCAAGGTGATCGAGGACGAGGAGGGTCGGCGGATCCTTGTCGCCGACAAGGACGACGAGCGCGAGTACCCGATCTCCCGATTCGCCAATCTCAGGATCCGCGACGGCGAGACGATTGAGCCGGGGACTCCGCTCACGACTGGACCACTCGATCCGAAGGAAGTCCTGGAGATCATGGGAGTGCGTGCCGCGCAGACCTATCTCGTCGACGAGGTCCAGGAGGTGTACCGCAGCCAGGGAGTGGACATCGCCGACAAGCACATCGAGCTGATCGTCCGCCAGATGCTGCGCCGGGTGCGGGTGGTCAGCCCCGGGGACTCCAGCTTTCTGCCCCAGGAGTTGGTGGATGCACAAGAGTTCCGTGAGGTGAACCGACAACTGGTTACCGACGGCAAGGCTCCGGCCGAAGCGCGTCCCGAGCTGATGGGGATCACCAAGGCCTCACTGGCCACCGATTCCTGGCTCTCGGCCGCCTCGTTCCAGGAGACGACTCGGGTCCTCACCGAGGCCGCATTGCAGGGTCGGTCTGACTTCCTGCGCGGCCTGAAGGAGAACGTGATCATCGGCAAGCTGATCCCGGCAGGGACGGGCGCCGACGCCTACCAGGCCGTCCAGCCCTCGCTACCCGATGCCACCGTGGTCAGTGCACTCGGCTTGTTCGGCGAGGCACCGCCCGGAGCGGAGACCGAAGAAGAGGTCCTACCGGCCAATCCCGCTGAGTGGCTCGCCAGCCTCGGCGCCCAGGAAGGCGCTGCCGAGCCGGCCGAAGAGGACGAGTAGCCATTGGCCGTTGGCCATTAGCCGCTAGAGGATTGCCCCGCCCGAGGCGGGGCAATTCGCGTCAGGACTTGGGAGCACTTGTGGTTCGAAAGCCGATCCCGCCAGCGACGCAGAATCTCGAACGCCCGACGCCTAACGCCTAACGCCTACGGTTTACGCGCCTCGATGGCCGCCGACGCCACGTAGTCCTCGATCCGTGACCCGGGAGCCCATTCCTCGATGAAGTCGCGGCTCTCCGCGGCAACCTCGATGGAGATGTCGGCGAATCCGATCTCACTGAGCATCTTCTCCAGCTCGGGCACCGTGGCCGCGCCGGAGGTGCAGCTCCCGTACAACTCGATGTCGGACTTGATCTCGGCGGGCAGGTCGGTGAGTGCCACGACGTCGGATATTGCCAGTCGGCCGCCGCGGCGCAGAACGCGGAAGGCGTCGCGGTAGACAGCCGGCTTGTCGGGGGAGAGGTTGATCACGCAGTTGGAGATGATGACGTCCACGGTGGCGTCAGCGACGGGGAGGTGCTCGATCTCGCCGAGACGGAACTCGACGTTGTCGACGCCGACTTTCTCTGCGTTCTCCCGAGCCTTGGCGACCATGCTCGCCGTCATGTCGACACCGATGACGTGGCCGGTTTCCGTCACTTGGCGGGCCGCCAAGAAGCAGTCGATCCCGGCGCCGCTGCCCAGATCGAGGACCGTCTCGCCCGGCTGGAGGGCGGCAATCGCAGTGGGGTTACCGCAGCCGAGGCCGAGGTCGGCACCGTCGGGGAGTCCGGCCAGTTCCTCTTCCGAGTAGCCGAGCCGCGTGGAGGCGATCGCCACCGCTGCCGCTTCGTCTGCGGGGCCGCAGCAGGACGCATCGGGATCGCGGGCGATTCTGTCGTATCTCTCTCGAACGCCTTCGCGGAGGATGTCGGCGTCGGTAGTCATTGGGTCACCTTCTTCGATTCGGTCCCCTCTACCTCGCAACATATCACCATATTGACGATTGTCAATATATCTGTGCGATGAGTCACTGCGATCCCGCTGCACCGGATAGGTTGTCGGTCGGCGACTCGTGGAGGCCGGAGATGACGACGGAAGCGGCACTGATCACGACGACGGTGGCCTCGACGGACGATGCGGCGCGGCTGGCGACAATGCTCGTGGAGAAGCGACTGGCCGCTTGTGTGCAGGAGATCGACATCGGGTCGCGCTACCGGTGGGAGGGATCCGTGCAGGCCGAGGCAGAGATCCTCATGCTGGTCAAGACCGCCCCCGACAGGGTTGACGCGGCCATCGCCGCGCTCGAGGCGGACCACCCCTACGACGTCCCTGAGATACTCGTGGTCGAGGACGTGCGCGGCTCAACCGGCTATCTCGACTGGGTGTGGGCGGAGACGAGACTGCCTCAGTCCTGATTCCTGGTAGAGGGGCTGCGCCTCTCAGGTGGCCTGTAGAAAGGTCCGAGCTGTTGCGCGGTCAGCGCTCCTCGCGCCTGTGTCCCTCAGCCAGCTGTGCGAGTACCCCGGGTTTGATGTCGGGTGAGTGGGCGACGGCGATCTTGGACGGCGTCACCGTCGTGACGGTTGAGGTGCGCGTCCCCTTCTCAAGGATGGCTCGTTCACCAAGGATCGAGCCTGGACCGACCTGCGCCAGTGAGCACGACTGCAGGCTCGTGTGCCTCCACGGCCTCCATCAGCTCGTCGTAGTCCTCACACGTCGCCAGGAGCTCGATGTCCGCAGCGAGGTCGAGCATCGAGCGGAGGCCCTCACGCATCAGATAGCTGTCTTCAGCTAGCACGAATCGTGTCGTCACTGTCGGCAAGCTAGCGGTGCGGTTCGGCACGAAGCGCACGTCGGCGGATGCCCAGAACAACGCGACGCCCAGCCTTTGACCCCCCAACAGGCCGTCTATATACTTCTGCGCCGTGACTTCGGTCCCCTAGCCCCTTCTCGCGGAAGGGCTTGTCCGGCTGCGATCCAAGCCGGGCTCTTGGCCTGAGAAGGGGATCAGATGGGTCGGCGAGTCGCCCCCGCAGGGGCTGACGAGCCGACTTTCGCATGTGTGGCGTCCCGTTTCGGGCTGCGCTGCGCCGACAACCGGATAGAGAGAGGGCACGAGTGCCGACGATTGAGCAGCTGGTCCGCCAGGGCCGGGCTCGCAAACCGAAGAAGGAGAAGACGCCGGGTCTCGCCGGAGCCCCGCAGCGTCGCGGCGTGTGCACGCGCGTGTACACAGTGACTCCGAAGAAGCCGAATTCGGCTTTGCGCAAGGTTTGTCGCGTGCGCCTCTCCTCCGGGACCGAAGTCACCGCCTACATCCCCGGCGAAGGCCACAACCTCCAGGAGCACTCGATCGTGCTGATCCGCGGCGGGCGGGTGAAGGACCTGCCCGGCATCCGGTACAAGGTCATTCGAGGGACGCTCGACGCTGCCGGAGTCGCGCAACGACGCCAGGCCCGGTCCCGCTACGGCTCAAAGAGAGAGAACTAGCCATGCGTCGCGCTCCCGCCGATGTCAAGAAGATCGACCCGGATCCGGTATTCCGCAGCGTCCTCGTCAGCCAGATCATCAACAAGGTGCTTTGGAAGGGGAAGAAGGAGACCGCCCGCAAGATCGTCTACGACGCCCTCGAGCTAGTCGGGCGCCGCAGCGGCGACGACCCGATCACCGTGCTCAAGAAGGCCATCGACAACATCCGTCCCCAGGTCGAGGTCCGCTCCCGCCGGGTAGGCGGTTCCTCGTACCAGGTTCCCGTCGAGGTGCGCCCCCGCCGCGCCGGCACGCTGGCCGTGCGCTGGTTGGTGGACTTCGCCCGCAAGCGCCGCGAGCACACGATGGCGGAGCGGCTCGCCAACGAGATCCTCGATGCCTCCACCCGCCAGGGCGCCGCGTTCAAGCGCAAGGAAGACGTCCACAAGATGGCCGAGTCGAACAAGGCGTTCGCCCACTACCGCTGGTAACCGCCATGGCCGACAACAGCGCACTCGAACACCTCCGTCAGTACCCCCTGAGCCGCACCCGCAACATCGGGATCATGGCTCACATCGACGCGGGCAAGACGACGACGACCGAGCGCATCCTCTACTACACGGGCAAGACCTACAAGATGGGCGAGGTCCACGAGGGCGCCGCCGTGATGGACTGGATGGCCCAGGAGCAGGAGCGCGGCATCACCATCACCTCGGCGGCGACGACGGCGTTCTGGAAGGACGCCTGGATCAACATCATCGACACGCCGGGCCACGTCGACTTCACGGTGGAGGTCGAGCGCTCCCTGCGCGTGCTCGACGGCGCCGTCGCCGTATTCGATGCCGTAGCCGGCGTAGAGCCGCAATCCGAGACCGTATGGCGCCAAGCCGACCGGTACGGAGTGCCCCGTATCTGCTTCATCAACAAGATGGACCGGGTCGGGGCTGATTTTTATGCAGCCGTCGATTCGATCGTCGACCGCCTCGAGGCGAACCCGGTTCCGTTGCAGATCCCCATCGGCGCCGAGGCCGATTTCCGCGGCGTTGTGGACCTCGTCGAGATGAAGGCCCACGTCTGGCCCGACGAGATGGGGGAGCGCTGGGAGACGGTCGAGATTCCCGAGGAGTACCGCGACGAGGCTCACGAGTGGCAAGGAAAGATGCTCGAGGCGGTGGCCGACATCGATGAGAAGCTGCTCGAGAAGTTCCTCGAGGAACTGCCGATCACCGAGGACGAAGTGCGCAGCGCCGTGCGTCAGGCGACCGTCCAGAGGTTGTTCGTTCCCGTGCTTTGCGGATCCGCCTTCAAGAACAAGGGTGTCCAGCCGCTGCTCGACGCAGTCGTGTGGTACCTCCCCAGCCCGGTGGATCTGCCCGCCATCCAAGGTTTCAAGCCTGGTGACGAGGAGACCGTGCTGGAGCGCGCCGCCAAGGACGATGCTCCCTTCAGCGCCATCGCCTTCAAGATCATGAGCGACCCCCACGTGGGCAAGCTCACCTACTTCCGGGTCTACTCGGGCCACGCCGCCAAGGGCGGATCCGTGCTCAACGCGACCAGCGGGAAGAAGGAGCGCTTCGGGCGCCTCTTGCGCATGCACGCCAATCACCGAGAGGACGTCGACGACATCTTCACGGGCGACATCGTCGCCGCCGTCGGGCTCAAGAACACCAAGACCGGAGACACGCTCTCGAGCGTCGGCGATCCGATCCAGCTCGAGTCGATGACCTTCCCCGCGCCGGTCATCTCGGTGGCGATCGAGCCCAAGACGAAGGCCGACCAGGACAAGCTGAGCGATGGCCTCGGCAGGCTCGCGGACGAGGACCCCACCTTCCTCGTGCGCTCCGACGAGGAAACCGGTCAGACGATCATCGCCGGCATGGGCGAGCTCCATCTCGACGTGCTCGTCGATCGGCTCCGGCGCGAGTTCAACGTCGATGCCAACGTCGGCCGTCCTCAAGTGGCCTACCGGGAGACCATCCGCAAGGAAGTGGTCGAGGTCGAGTACCGCCACGTCAAGCAGACCGGCGGCAAGGGGCAGTACGGCCACGTCGTCATCACCCTGGAGCCCACGGGCCCGGGAGGGGGCTACGAATTCATCGACAAGACCAAGGGCGGCGCGGTTCCTCGGGAGTACGTCTCCTCCGTGGATGCCGGTATCGAAGAGGCCCTGGAGTCGGGGGTCCTCGCCGGATACCCGATGGTCGACGTGCGGGCGATTCTCGTCGACGGCTCCTCGCATGCCGTCGACTCGTCCGAGATGGCTTTCAAGATCGCCGCCTCCATGGCCGCCCAGGAAGCGGCCCGTCGCGCCGGCGTAAGGCTCCTCGAGCCGGTGATGGCCGTCGAGATCATCACGCCTGAGGACTACATGGGCGACGTGATCGGCGATCTCAACGGGCGCCGCGGCGACATCGGGGAGATGTCCGAGCGCTCCGGCGCCCGGGTGATCGTGGCCCAGGTGCCCCTGGCAGAGATGTTCGGCTACGTGGGCGACCTCCGCTCGCGCACGCAGGGCCGCGCCAGTTACACGATGCAGTTCGATTCGTACCAACCCGTGCCGGATGCCATCGCCGACGAGATCGTGGCGAAGGTTCGCGGCGAGTGATCACAAGGAGTTCTGATGGGTAAGGAGAAGTTTGAGCGGTCGAAGCCGCATGTGAATGTGGGGACGATGGGTCATATTGATCATGGGAAGACGACGTTGACGGCGGCGATTACGAAGGTGTTGGCGGAGTCGGGTGAGGGTGGTTCGACGGCGTTTACGGCGTTTGATGAGATTGATAAGGCTCCTGAGGAGCGGGAGCGGGGGATCACGATTGCGATTGCGCATGTGGAGTATGAGACGCCGAATCGTCATTACGCGCATGTGGATATGCCGGGTCATGCGGATTATGTGAAGAACATGATTACGGGGGCGGCGCAGGTGGATGGGGCGATTTTGGTGGTGTCGGCGGCGGATGGTCCGATGCCGCAGACTCGGGAGCATGTGTTGTTGGCTCGTCAGGTGGGTGTTCCGTACATCGTGGTGTATTTGAACAAGACGGACATGGTTGATGATCCGGAGCTTTTGGATTTGGTGGAGTTGGAGGTTCGGGATTTGTTGACGGAGTACGAGTTTCCGGGGGATGAGGTTCCGGTGGTTCGTGGTTCGGCGCTGAAGGCTCTGGAGGGGGATGAGTCTGAGGCGGGGGTGGTGATGGAGTTGATGGCTGCGGTTGATTCGTATGTGCCGGAGCCGGAGCGTGATGTGGAGAAGCCGTTTTTGATGCCGATCGAGGATGTGTTTTCGATTACTGGTCGCGGCACGGTGGTGACTGGCCGGGTGGAGCAGGGTCAGTTGGATGTGGGTACTGAGGTGGAGATTGTTGGTATTCGGGAGACGCAGAAGACGACGGTGACGGGTGTGGAGATGTTCCGCAAGCTGTTGGATGAGGCGCGTGCGGGTGACAATGTGGGGTTGTTGTTGCGGGGGACGGGTAAGGATGAGGTGGAGCGGGGTCAGGTGGTGTGTTTGCCTGGTTCGATTACTCCGCATACCGACTTCGATGCTCAGGTGTATGTGTTGACCAAGGAGGAGGGTGGTCGGCATAACCCGTTCTTTACGGGGTATCGCCCGCAGTTCTATTTCCGGACTACGGATGTGACGGGGTCGATCGAGTTGCCTTCGGGGACGGAGATGGTGATGCCGGGCGACAACACGCAGATGAGCGTGGAGTTGATCGCTCCCATCGCTATGGATGAGGGGCTGCGTTTCGCTATCCGTGAAGGCGGCCGCACCGTCGGCGCCGGCCGCGTCACCAAAATCACCAAATAG
>JABAOH010130977.1_pt1 | contig 23251 bp, 16 predicted proteins | sample 7062181 | NCBI WGS metagenome assembly JABAOH01 (sample SAMN14538630, study PRJNA623070) | marine sediment metagenome | biome: marine biome [ENVO:00000428]; feature: marine pelagic biome [ENVO:01000023]; material: deep marine sediment [ENVO:00002113]; isolation source: pool of 5 deep marine... | reverse complement strand
TAGAGCACTTGACTGAAAATCAAGGTGTCACCAGTTCGATTCTGGTCCTCGGCACCTAACCCCTATATCTAGGGGTTTCCTATTAAGAAGAGAGCATACAGCACTAGTTCAAGGAGAAATGCTGTGTGCTCTTTACGTTTAGTTCCCAAAGAAAACCACTTGATTCGTGAAGCCTTTATTGATTTCATATTGAGTAGACAAGCCGCTCTGCTCTCACCCTCAACGATTGAATTCTACAAATATACTGCCGGCTTCTTTGTGGACTACATTATCTCCCAGGGTGTGTTTGAGCCGGAAGAAATATCTACAAACCTCGTGAGAGCTTATCTTATTGAGGTTAATAACCGTGGCGTCGCTGATGCTACAGTACACGCCCACGCAAGGGGAACCAGAGCTTTTCTAAGCTTCTTAAATGAGGATGGGTATATCTCAACACCCATCAATATTAAAATGCCTTGTGTTGAGCAGAAGAAAATGAGGGTTCTCTCTCCTGATGAAATGAAACAGATTCTAAAGGTATGCAAGAAGCCAAGAGATAAAGCCCTTATCCTCTTCTTAATTGACAGCGGCTTAAGAAGGTCTGAGGCTTGTTCGCTCAATTGGATAGATGTTGATATACCCTCAGGAGTTGTTAATATTCGCAGATCAAAAAACAAGAAAGCACGTTCAGTTTTTATTGGAGTTAAGACTAGGCGTGCTTTGCTTCGTTATCGCAGGACAATTTCACACGATGATATTGATCCTGTCTTTCAGACTCAAGCCGACACAAGATTAAAACCTTCAGGGCTTAGACAAGTAATTAGGAGAATGAGCGAAAAGTCCGGTATCTCTTTCTCTGCTCATGATTTACGGAGGACTTTTGCTACATTGAGTCTGAAGGCAGGAATGAATGTGCTCCACTTACAGAGTTTATTAGGTCATTCAAGTTTAGAAATGACTCGTAGATATGTACAAATGGTGAAGGATGATTTATCGGAAGCTCATAGATCACACGGACCTATTGATACTTTCCTGAACAAGTAGAAATGCCCTAATATCCCTTTCAAAAGTAGCTGGGAGTTTTTCTAAACAATAATCAATCTCCAAGTAAGCAACACTTCTGACATCGCTTGCGTACCTCCCTCCACATGGCTAGAATAAAGAAATGTGGTTTGAGGTAATTAATCCACATCCATGCCACACCTCAATCATTTCTATAAATCCAATTACCATCTCGATTTCCACACAACTACTATTAATTAGAGGTTGTGTAAGTCATTTCTATTCACACAAATAAACAGGATTCTTTGGGAAATTTACATCTCTCATATTTCACCGACTGATTTGTAATCACTGATGAAAATGTGGAGGGTTTGTAATGTCAGATTCAACAAGCCTTTATGGATTAGCCTACAAGAAGCTAGATTTGCATATACATACACCAGCTTCGCGATGCTTTAAGGGTGATTGTACTCCTGAAGAAATCGTCCAAGCGGCAATTGATTTAGAACTCGATGGTATCGCCATAACTGATCACAACACGGCAGAATGGGTGGATCAAGTTAAGGAAGCGGCAGTTGACAAACCATTAGTAGTATTTCCTGGTGTTGAAATCTCATGTACTGGCGGTAAGCAGGGAATTCATGTTATCGGTCTCCTAGATATTTCATGTAATTCAAAGCATATCGAGGCTATTCTCAATGTCATAGGCATCCAACCGGATAACTATGGATTGCAGGAAGCAATTACAAACAAGAGTCCTATTGAGGTAATTGAGATTATCGATAGTCAAGGCGGGTTAGCAGTACTTGCTCATGCAAATTCTAGCCATGGGGTATTGTCTGATATGAGCGGGCAGGGACGGATTAGGATTGTGCAATGCCCTGAGCTTCTAGCTGCAGAAGGCACAGATTTTGCCGATGAGGAGAAGAAACAAAAAGGTAAGCGCGTAATTGATCTGCTCAATGGCAACGATCCTGACTATAGACGCAGACTAGCAGTATATCAGGCATCAGATAATCCTTGCCCCGATGATTCTGGTCGTCATTGTTTAGAAGGCATTGGCTCTCGATTCTCATATTTCAAAATGGAGATAATCAATCTTGAAAGCTTGCGGCAATGCTTCATCGACCCCGATGTACGAATTCGACAGGTTGATGAGGTTCCATCTTTCGTTTTCCCAAGAATAAAAAGTGTACGAATTAATTCTGGGTTCCTTGATGGGCAGAAATTGGAATTTCATCCTGGGTTAACATCAATCTTGGGGGGCAAGGGGGCAGGCAAGTCATTGCTGATCGAATTCATGCGCTTTGCGCTTAATCAGGAGTCCTCGAATCCAACAATTTATCAGGACCATATTGCGAAGTTACGTTCACGATTAGGGGAATATGGATCAGTGGAAATCGTATTTGTTGATGAAAATGCCAAAGAGAGCAATATCACACGAACTTTCCGAGAGTTAGACGGTAGCCCCTATGATGATAGTGTTCCATACGATCCCGCACAAATATTCCCGGTATTGTTTTTAAGTCAGAATGAAATAATCAAGATAGCAGAAAATGAGATTGAGCAATTGAACTTTATTGACCAATTTTTCGATTTTCACGCTTATAGGGCTGAGATAAGCTCAATCGAGAAGGAACTTGAACGTCTTGATAAGATTATGGCTGATGGATTGAGGGCGTATTCCGAGTTTGACGAAATCTCAGTCAAGATAAGTACACTTGATAAAGAAATATCAAAGTTAGATGAAGCTCTTAAGAATCCAATTTTCGAAGAGTTTCAAAGGATCGAGGAGAAAGAAGGAGTTCTTCGCGACCAGCGTGATTTCCTTATAGACTTAGTAGATAGTATCGAAAAATCCAAGGATGCAATATTGTCAATAGTAAAACCTGAGATTCCAAATGCGCTAAGAAAAGACCCGGCACTCCTAAGAAATATTGATCTCATCACCAAAGCTCATGAAACAATCGCTGAGAGCCTCGCTAATCTTACTCGTGAGGTTTCTAAATCCAGTGGAATCGCAGAAGATGAGTATAGGGCGTGGCATCCAAAATATAAAGCAGGCAAGAAGAAATATGAGGACTACGTTCAAGAGATTGGTGGTGACTACAAAGGAATTGCTCTCTCCCGTGAACGATTAGTCAAACAAAGAACCGATCTACAAAAGCGTTTGGAAATTGTTGGTGCGAAAAAAAACGATGTTCCTGAAACATCAAATAAAAGAAACGGACTCCTTGATCGGCTACAAGAGGTTTACAAAGCATATACTGATGAGCGGAAGTCAAAGTGCGAAAAGTTTCAGGAAGATTCTGCAGGGAAACTTAAACTTAGTATTCTTGACCAACTGAATGTAGATCAATTTCGAGAAAACCTCCTCTCATTGAAGAGAGGATCATATTTGAGAGATGACGAGATCAGTACTATCACAATGCATGTCAATCCACGTGACTTTATTATTTCATTATTACGCTATGAAGCAACAAAAGAATCTAAACACTTAAAGGGAATATCTGAAGCCTCTTTAATTGGTATCAGTAGGATGAAAATACTTGCTGATTTTCTTCTAAGTGCCATACCGTTCGAGGAATTATTATCACTTCAATATCGAGCTCAACCGCAGGATCGACCCAAGATACTTTACGATATAGGAGATGGAGATTACCAACCTCTAACATCAATTTCTGTTGGTCAGAAATGTACTGCGATGCTTTTAATGGCACTTAGTGATGGCTTGATGCCTATCGTAATAGACCAACCCGAGGATTCTATAGACATCCGCTCTGTGTGGGATGATATGTGCACCAAATTAAGGACAGGGAAGGAAAATAGGCAATTCATTTTCACTACGCATAATTCCAGTTTAGCTGTCGCCTCAGATACCGATTGCTATTTAATCTTAGAAGGCGATGCGTCACATGGCAGGTTGGTTTATTTAGGGTCAATGGATCATGATCCCCTTAGCGAAGAAGTTATGAAATACCTTGAAGGCGGTAAAGAAACCTATGAGTTGAAATTTGATAAGTATGGAGGAGCATTGAACTAATACTCGTTAAGATTTATCTGTGTTCTTAATCAAATATTTAATCTACTTAATCCCTCACTATTACTAACCTCGAGGGAATAATAAAACCGCACGAGATTTTGTCGCGTTATATTTCAGAGGAGAGCATTTGAAGTATCAAGTAATGTTTATCAGTTCTCACTCGGCTTGCAGCGAGAGCTAGAATTAAGTAAAGCTTTTAGTATTTATTTACACTGTTCAACTTGCATTTTCTATTGGCGATTAGTATCTAACGAAATCTACTGGAGTGAATACGTATGTCTGCAGTTTAGCCAAAATGGTCCGAGATCACTCGTGAGGAACGCTTCTTTACTAGTCTCCTATTCCACGATTTGCATAATGAATCTGAACCTTTTGTTTCACGACTGAGGGATTTGCTTGGATTGTCATCCGGTGTGTGTTCAATCGATCATAGTTTTGAACTATGTTTTTTTCGTGATGTCGCAAAGATAAATCTTATTGAAGATTTTCCCAAGTTAAAGAAGCAGACATTTGATTTAGTACTTACTCTTTCTAATGGCTCCCTAGCTATCATCGAAGCAAAGGCTCAACAAGGATTCCACACGAAACAATTGGAAATGCTTATTCGTGCTCGAGAATTAATTTCGCGAAATAAGCGATTTTCGGGAAATGATATATATTTGATTGCCTTACACTCATCTAAGTACAGACCGAAGAAGTCGACCCTTAACAATTTCGATGCTCTAATTACTTGGAAAACAATCTCAACTCTTTATCCAACGAATAGAGAAGCTTACGACCGTGCCGATTCGATCTATGGTGATTGACTTTGTCAATCAAAAGAGACTATATGTGTTGGGAAATTTGCCGAATGACCACTCTCTGAGGTAACCACTTTTGTGATTCCCGATATAAAATTTTTGATTGCATGCGAGGTTCCTTATATTAAACTATTCAGAATCTCCATTTTATTCCACTCGCTCTTCTCACAATCATTAATTCAATAAGCAGAAGTATTGACAAGATATTGACATTCAATAAATCTATCTCTCGAACATCATAGTAGAATAGAAATAACAACCGCCTCATCATGCCGGCCCCCCTCCGGTATGCTGGGGCGATTTGTATTTGCACATATCTAAAACACACTGTAAATTTGAAATGCTGATTGAAGCCTCGGCGTACTGGGAAGCGAGGTACTCTCATCAAAACACACTTGCCCGACTTCGCTTGAGGTCGGGATTTGTTTCTTATGGCTACACTCAGCTTCCCGCAGAAACACTTCAGTATTAAGTTTGTAAGTCGGAGGTTAATATGAGCCTGAAGGTAAAGCCCATCACATTACGTGAGCGTGATGAGTTGGAACCAATGTTGATAGCCAATCCGGAAGTCATTGAAGACGGGCTTCAAATCATTTTTCATCAACATCCAACTGATACAGGGCCTTTGGATATCCTTGCATTTGATAGTGAAGAGACATTGGTTGTAGTTGAGCTAAAGAATGAAGCATCTGACGGCCACCTAGATCAAGGGCTGCGTTATTACGATTGGTGTAGGCAAAACATTTCGTGGATTGCCGATGCATATAAAGGCAAGGCAACTATTAACCCAGAATCACCTCCCAGGCTGATACTAATCGCTCCATCTTATACCGATACAGTCAAGCGTATTGCGAAGTATGTTGATGTTGAGCTTCAATTGATTGAATACCATGCCTTCGAGAATGAGCAAGGCGAACGTGGGATCATCTGTACAGAAATCGACTTTGGTCAAGCTCCTGAGCCGCCATCAATACCAACGATTGAGAAGAAGCTTGAGTGGTTCAAGGACGAGAAGGTCCGTAACTTATTTGTTGAAGCATTGAGTGAACTTGAAATGAAGGGGGTAGAAATTCGCCCAATTCATGGCCTATGGATTTCATTTTTCTATAGAGGAAAACGCTTCATGCATATGGGACCGAAGCGGACATTTTTCGTAGCAAATGTCTTAACGCCTGGCGGTACATGGACAGGGCGTATGAGGATATATAAACGTCAAGAATGGGAGGAATTGGTTTCAGGAGACATTCAAGAGTATATGGAGTACCTCGAAAGTGGTCAGAATTGATGGCTGTATAAATGAGTTAAAGATATTATTTGAGACAGAAAAACCCGTTTGAGAGAGCAATTCTTGCACGTGCTTTACAACCTACCTGCTTTCAAGAGCTAACAAATTACCTACATTAGTAAAACACACTGAACCATTGGAAGGCAAAGAATGCAATACGAATCCTATCCTCATCGGTTCGCAGACATCATCCTGAATTCCGATTATGAATTGAAAAAAGAAGTCGAGGGAGTGATCAGAACCATTGAGTATGACACTGTTCTCAAGCGTTTTGAGAAGCTCAATGAAAAACGCCAAGCCGAGGGCAAGAAATTAGCGATAGGGAAGCAATCCACAATCAACACATTGTTCAGGGAAGAATTTGGGAGAAATGAGTGGGAAATCGAGAAGAATGTGTTCAACGATCCTGACAATGATCTGGTCATTGATTTTTGGAAGAGAAATGTGGGTATAGATGTCGCTTTCGCACATAGGTCATTTATTGGAGGCGATTTATTGAGGCTTCAGGCTGCAGCTGAAGTCAAAGATATTATTAAGGTAGGTATTTACATCTGCCCAATAAAGACATTCGCCAAAGAGGTATCACCAAGAGATGGGTCATCAATGGTAACTTATGAGAGAACAAGATGGTATCTAGACAATTTCTATCCAGTATTCACTGTTCCCATTCTCCTTATTGGGCTTATTGGTTAATTCGGAATCATTGACATACGTCGAGAGAGGTTCTCAAATTTTTCTACCCGATAAGAATTAACAATTACAGACAATTACTTCTCTTGGTCTGTACAACACCTTTCGAATATTATTGATAAATAGAGTATGCAATATACGCCAGGAGCATAACAAGTGATTAGAATTGACGATTTGAATCGTTCTGAACGCTACTTCACAGCTACAATTCTTCCTTATTTCCTTGCTTTCAATAGTTTCAAGCACATTGATGAATTCATCTCAGCTCTAGATGGACCCAATCCCCTTTCTGAAGATGAGTTGAGCTCAATAGAGCTAATTACGGAGGTCGATTTCGTCCGAGATCTACGAAAATGGGCAGAAATTCAAGAGGAATCCGATCTATATGAAAAGTACGAAACCATACTAAAGGATGTTGGGAGACTTGCTGTCCCAGATATCGCCATAAAGTATGGACACACGATTATCGTGATTGAAGGTAAGTTCTTCCAAAAAAAGAGTGCATCTTACTACGAAGAACAAGTCTCGCTTCAGAAGAAGCTTATTGAGTTGATCTACGATGAGTTTCCTGGTTACTCTATCTTCCATATATTCCTCACAGCGGACACATCACTAAATCAAATTCCTGGTATTCATAAGGTGATCTATTGGCAGGAAGAAATAATGGAACTTGCCAATGAAATTACAAGCCAATATCCAGATCATATTGAGTTGGGCTACTTCAAGGAACGCCTTGAAAAGGCTATCTCGCGTTTTTCTGAAGAGTTCGAAAAGCCCACTCAACCAACTGATCGAAGCGGCACAATGCGATTTTATGAACTAGGCGATCTGATTGAGTTTCTGATAAAGAATGAGAATAAGGACTACTTTGTTGGGTTCACTGGTGGTTATCAGGAACTTCTGAAACTTACACTACAAGGAGCACAAGAGCGGGCTCACTGGAAAGTTAACAAGAGACAGCTTTCAGAAAAGAATTGGATCCCAAGGGATCAATTCCTGTCCTTATTTGGAATAAGCACTCATATAGCGAGTTCAAACAAAGTCAAATAATAAAATACATTAAGTTTGATATTTCAATCACTTGACCCTATTGCCAATAAATCCCCTCTTTTGATCACGTCCATTGCGATTCAATTAAATATCCCCTCATCCCAACCCGCAACAGGATGCCCTCCAAATGATTGACGAGCCTTTTATTCGTAAATAGAGGATATATTCAATGCAAATTTGGAATCCTCTTTTGCTTGTCCTTATTACTAGCATTCTCAAAGAGGGGGAATAATGACCCGTGAGCGTGACTCGATAATGAATGCTATGATAGATCTTGGTGAACTAAAGTGATAAAGAAGATCAAAGCAGAATACTTTCATGAGGGAGAAGATACTCCCTGGTGTATTCAAATAACTTGGAGAGGGGAGAAATTTAGTATTGTGCGACCTCCCAATTATTGGAAGAGTTTAGAGAAAAAGGGAGTGGACGAGATGATATATATCGGAGAGGTAGAAGATTACTTTCCAGAGAGTGAATGCGGGAAACGACAAGGTGATATAAGACATGGTGAAGGCTACGTCTATTACTGGTTAGGAGATTGGTATATTTCGGATACATATATGCCAGCAGATGATGGACAATTACTATTAGAAAGCCGACAGAAGCGCAAAGAAGTGAGGTTGCGCCATCAAATCGAGAGACTAAAAGGACAACCTAAAAGTAGCAAGAGCCAACGTGATCCAATCCCTGATGATGTCCAAATATTTGTGTGGAAAAGGGATGGTGGCAAGTGTGTCAAATGTGGTAATCAAAGAAAATTGGAGTTTGACCATATAATTCCAATATCTCAAGGTGGTAGTAACTCAAAGAGAAATATCCAACTATTATGTGAGCAATGCAATCGAGAGAAAGGAAATAAAATCGGTGGGTAAGTCATGCTATACGAACTGATATACCCAAACTTTGATATATGGACGACTTTCTCTCCATGGTATAGAAGCACAAACCGTGAATATTCTAAAAGAAATTGAAGAGGCAAGGAAAGCCGCAAGTCAAGGGAATAGAAAAAAAGCACGCTCAATTCTTAGGAAGATTGATAAGCAGTATCCTAAGAATGAAGAGGTTTACATTCTATTTGCCCAGGTCGCTGAAAAACCTGAGCATGCAATCTATTGTCTTCAAGAAGTCCTCAAACTCAATCCTAAAAATCAAAGTGCGAAACACCATCTTCGCAGACTCATCGAAAATAACGATCTTGATGCTATTGAATCAGAACTTCAACCGTTGAAGGTAATTCAACATAAAGGGAAGTATATAGTCGAAGGAGACAATCCTGGATGGCTCTCTAACGAAGTGTTTTCTCGAAGATGGAGAGCCAATTTAGCGATTAAGGTATACAAAAATGGTGGAAGCATTTCTGAGTACAACAAAGCGGTAAGGAGAACCAACAAGCTTCGTGGACATAAGGTCACTATTGCTCGACGGGGGAAGAATTACTTAGTTGAAGGTGAGGCAAGCGGATGGATATTTGACACTTCATTCCCAAAGAGGTGGATGGCTAAACTAGCTCTTGATTTTTATAAGGAAGGTGGCGAGTTCGACAAATTTATTCAAGTTGCTGAGGATACCGCACAACAACGAAACTTGAAGTACCATGCTCCAGGAAAAGTGTCAAAGAATATATGGGAGAAAAAAATCCGCTACTCACGCGGCACCCTATCAGCTGTGCGGGTTATGAAAATCGTTTGTCCAAAGTGTGGATACAAAGAAATACCTGCGACACATAGGAGTTGTAGATTGTACAAAGAGAAAGTCATCGGCAGATGGATTGAGGAGGAAAACATCTGGGTTTGCGAGTCATGTGGAGGCACAGTTAAACCCAAATACTTCCACAACCGATTATGTCAAAAATGTGGGAATAAGGCTAAGAAAGAATTAGAAGTTGTAAATTTAGCACTTTAAGCCATAGGAACCAATCACCGCCGGCAGTAAATTTAAACCTACCCGACAAATATCTCTTGGTCTACAAAAAATCCCCCTCAGATTATTGATCAGAATCTCCCTCAACATTGATGCTATGAATCTCAAAGGTTACAACAATCGGTCTTCAATAGCTTCTCCCAATCTCAACCGATAACGATTAAAACTTTCATCCAGGTGTTCTTCCCCTATTCATCCCCTACCTCATGTGAAGTCCCAACTCCTTTTTGAGAAATGGTGGGGGTGTTCTGATTATTGAATAACCCCAAGATTGTATGTAATCTACTTATACCAATTGTGGTCTCTGCGGGATTAAGAGCTACGAACTTACATCGAAACAAATAGGCCCGACTTTGCATGAGGTTGGGGTTTTCATTTGTTCGTTGGCGCAAGCCAATAATTTCCAACTCTTGAGGGATACCGATATTCCCCACATCGAATATCAAAGAATCCTGATGGATGGCTTCAGCATAATATGCGAGATTCATAAAGAACTAAACGCACAGTATCAACCTGGCTGCTCAGCTCCCAGCAGATATGTAACACTGTTCATTTTCATTCATAATGGAGGAGATTGAATTATGGAACCGGTGAGGATAATCCTTTCAGCATCATGGGTATCTCTAATGTTAACTTATCTTTTTGGGGATACGCTGCGAATATTTGCCGGCGATTTTGAACCGGGGAAAATCTTAGGTACGGTACCAACTCAGGGACTGTATTTAGGAATCACAATATTCTTGACGATTCCGATTGTTATGGTTTTCCTATCCCTGACATTGAGTTATCCAGCGGTTCGCTGGGTAAGCATCGTCGCACCCATATTCCTATTTGTATTTAATCTCATTGGATTGCCTGGATACCCTGGAGCTTATGACAAATTTTTGATAATTGTAGGACTTGTGTTTAATGCACTGACTGTTTGGTATGCATGGAAGTGGGTGGCCTGAAATAGAGTCTTATAAGCTGCGAAGTACATTGTAAAGAGTGGAAGTCACTCCATAGATAGACGCTATCCGTTGGATCAGACTGCCGAGGCTTTCCGGTATATTGAAAAAGGGCATAAAAAGGGGAATGTATTCATAACTGTGGATCATGATAACTAAACCTAACAAAGCACTGCACCCGACCGCTATTCCGCTGCGCTTCATAGCGGCAGGTGAGCTTGGTCGTTAGGCGTCAGCGACTGATTGGGACTGGACGTCACAGTGTCATTAATGGAAAGAATTAACTGGAACAATAAGCCACTTAGCCATTATGAGGAAAGGTTCTTTTCCGATTTTGGTCGGCCTGAAACGCATACATCACAATGACAAAACAAATATATCGCCGTAGTTGGGTGGACCGAGTCCAATATCTTGCTGAGGGTGTTCCACAAGCTCCGCTGGGTTTATATGTCGTCCTTGCTGTAGTCAGCCTCTTGATCCTCCATGGCTCCCAATGGGTCTCGGGCAATACTGAGAAGTATCTCTTCACCCTACCTTTGACATGGACCGCAGTCTGGACTCCAATCATGCTCGCCATGATGCACATGCTTGACCGGATCGCGAGGCAAGCCTTGGCTCAGTTCCGTCCGGCGAGCGGTTTAGAAGCGGAGGATTACGAACGTTATGAGTATCGGCTGACCACGATGCCATCTAGGCCCGTTATCCTGATCCAACTTAGTGGGACGGTCATTTTCCTCGGCACGGTTTGGCTGGCACCCTCCTATTCTGGTTTGGTCAGCGGCGATCCGATATCCGACGCAATTGTGTATCTGATCTTTTGGTTCAATATGGGGATGCTTTTAGTTTCTATGTACCATCACACCAGACAGCTAGAGATGGTTTCGACCCTCCATCAAGAGGCTCCATCCATCAGTATTTTTGACACGACACCCATCTTCGCATTCTCGAGGCTCTCATTCTGGGCCGCAGTCCTCACCGTGTTCATGATCCTCCCCTCGATCTTCATCTATCAAACTACCGGAGAAAGTATTCTTTTTGCTCTGCCGTCGATAGTTGGAATGGGCCTCGCAATGTTGGAATTCTTCCTCCCACTCCATAGTCTCAACAAACGGCTAGTGAATGAGAAATCCGCAATGTTGGGGCAGGTTAAGGAGCGGATTCGTGACAGCATCCATGAGCTCAATCAGAGGGTGGATCGGGGAGATTTATCTCACATAGAAGCGCAGCATTCTCAACTTGCAGCGCTCGTGCTTGAACAGGAGTACCTTGAGAAGCTGCGGACCTGGCCCTGGCCCCGTGGGACATTTGCTCGCCTTCTTGGCCTCATCGCCCTGCCCCTTCTTAGCTTCATCCTCCAGCTGCTCATCCAGAGGTTCTCCCCCCCATAGGATATCTGTTGTTATAGAGGGCAAGATTCGGAGCATACACCGTGGCCGGAGGGCCGGTCAACGGTTACGTCGCGGTAGTTCTTTACCAGGTAAATGTCACGTAATTTATTGTTTTTGCTGTACGATGTGGGTGGCTGGGATTGCCGTTGGTGTACTGTGCCCCGGACCTTCAGCTCAAGGCCGTTAGGTGGCCAAGCTATGAATTTAGAAATTCTGAATGGTAACGAATGCGAGAATAAGCAAGTATTGCTCACGGGTATCAGGAAAAGGAAAGTGATACTTATATCATCTGGAGACCTATTATGAAAAATGAAGATGATTCGAAAAGGAATTTAAGTGAAGAATTGACAGAATTGCGTCAGCGTGTTGCTGAGCTGGAAGCTATTGAAACTGAACGTGAAGAGAAAGAACAACTGGATCTAGAATCCCGACGAAAAAGGGATAAGAACAATGCTCTCGTACTGTCAGGGCTTCCTATCTTTCTTGGGTTTATTATCTTCATTCTGAATAGACCGTATTTCATGCAGTTTTTCAATCCTGCGACTCGGACCTGTGGATTGCCAATCATAGGAGTGGCAATCCTCTTGGCTGTAGCTGCTTACCCGTCATTGCGGAAAAGTTTCTCTATCATTGAATCAGGAAGACAATCCTTGGGTTTACTTTTCGCTGTACTCGTTTTAGCGTTCATGATATTACCTGCTATTTTAATGTTGCTTTTAGGTCCAGCAGCGATGCTTCTTCTTACTAGTCCGTTGGGTGAAATGATGAAGTAATTGGTCTTTTACCTGGCTAAGATTGAAAATCTACACATGAAAGACAATCTTGAGCCACCTAACATCTCGCTGCAGCGGACCAGATGCGCGGGGGCATAACGTGGGTACCCTTTATAGTTTTTTAAGGTCACCAATCCATCCCAATAGAAAGAGATGGACAACCCGTATGAAACCATTTTCCAGGACGTTTCTGCTCCGCCTGGAATGGATCCAAACAGTCGTAATGTAGAAAGGGAACCCGGTATGACTTACTATCCCGGCGTTCCTGCCATGCAACCTTGTAGGCACCTGGCCCTAGTATTTGGGAAGTACTTTCCGAAGAAGAGCATACAGCGCATTGGAGGAGATTCGCTGTGTGCTCTTACCTTTGTTGCTTGGTGCTGATCCCTTGCTTTGGGATGCCCAGTTCAACTTACAAAATACGGCACTTGCTCCACTTAAGGACAGAACGGATCTCGCTGAGGCGCGCAATATTCTACGTCACCCCCTACCATCGTCATCCATACTTCTAAATCGACCAACGAATATGGATCCATCTCAAGAGGGTTCTCTGAAAGAATGATCAAATCAGCGAATTTGCCCGGGGTGATGCTCCCAATCTGGTCTTCTCTGTTGATTGCATAAGCCGCATTGATGGTCATCATCTCTAAGGCCGTCTCAACAGGTATCGCTTGTTCACGCATCCAATCATACGGTTCACATACAATGCCATCCGGAGAAACCTGCGCCCGGGTCACAAATCCGAATAAGCTCGCGCTTGTGCTCAAAGGGAAGACAGGGACATCACTGTGCCAAGCAAAGATCACCTCAGGATTTGCGTTCATAAGATCTCCATACGGCCATTCCCAGTGTGCTATTTCCTGCGGAAGTGCATACTTGAATTTGCTCGGATCACCTTTCCAAAAACATGTAGGCGCATTTCCGAACAGAGTCGCGACGGGTCTTGCCAAAGAATAGAGGCTAAATAGCTCTGGACGGACTACAGCATTGTGTTCCACTCTGTGCCGGAGATCGTTGGGCCGGCCATCCAGGACCTCAATAAATGCATTCAGGACCTGTTCGACAGCACGATCCCCTAAGGCGTGGACCGCAAATTGATAGCCATCCGACTGCGCTTGGGCTACAAATCGATTCATCTCCTCCTGTGTGAAGAAGAGGTCCCCCTTACCAATTCCAGAAGCGTACCCGACACTGACAGCAGGAACACGACAGGAACCGCCATCGGCAAAGGCTTTTAATCCAACGATGTGCACCCGCGAGGAGGCCGAAAGCTGGGGAGGATGATCAAGATACCAATCGCCCATCAATTCACCACAATTCGAGGTAAATAACATATAGAGCGAGACCCGTAGGTGAAGCTGATGATTGGCGTCCAATTGCTGGATGGTTTCAATCTCTGCCTGATGAACCCCCATTTCAGTCGTCGTTGTCATGCCTTCACGCAATAAGCGATCTTGAATCGTGAAGGACTCACCAATGCCTTCAGGCTGGGTCAACGCATGGTTGTGAGCATCAACAAAGCCTGGCATGATCGTGTTTCCCTGTAAGTCGATTAAGGTGGTGATCTCATCTTCCAACGACAGGATGTCCTCCGAAGAACCCACGGCAAGAATTCTATCGCCTTGGATTGCAACCGCCTCTTGAATTCCCATTGCATCATCCATGGTTATGACGACACCATTGAAAAAGATGGTTCTGTCCATCTGACTGCTAGCGATGCCCGATGGCTCAACGTGCACTTCACCAAATACTTGAATTTCTTGCCAGGCTACCAGCGATGGAGAAGAGAGTGTCACGATCTTTATGGCTTGAAGTTCATTCCACATCGATGTAGGTGTGACTGTTAAAACCTGGTCAATTGAGGTTTCCTGCTGGAATTCATGCAACAGTTGGTATTCGCCATCTGATGATCGCCCCCAGATTTGATGGTGGGTAATCTCCGTCCGTGGCTGGCTAATGATGAGTTCTATCAACTCCACGTTCACACTCTGCTGCAAATCAATTTCTATCCATTGGGGGACCGCCCCTGAAGAAACCCATGCACTTGAATAACCGATACGACCATCCACTGACAACTCAGGGCCATGGCCGTTTTGATGACTCGACGCGGTTACCCACTTTCCTCGTGCAAGATTCTCTCTGAGAAAAGACGCGGTCTCTTCTGAGACCTCAACAACGATTGGCTTTAGCGTCGATGTAGGGGCTGGTGTATTGGAAGAACGGTGCCGTTCAGTGGGCTCGGATGCTGACCTACCCGGCATGGCTTGAGGTGTCGACGGCGTGCAGCCGACCAGGAGAGAAATGCTCATTGTTAGGAGCAGGATCTTCCGCATTCCGAAATCCTTTCTTTCGATAAACATATCGGAAACATCCGCGCAATACATTGCCGGTCGCCAACGGGAAATAGCAATCGAGGGACCTGTTCATCCAAGACTATATCATTCATTCCTCAAATTATTAGGAGACGTATTAACCAACAATCGACCACGAATCAGATCGATTCATGTGTCCATTGTTTCGATCATCGCCTCAACCGAAGATCGCCTATCACGGACACAAAGTTGAAGCAACCACTCGCCTGTAGTATTCTATGCAAGACATTTTTCTTCAGCACCGAGGGGTTCAAGGAATGCTCGAAATCCTTTTGAGCCCGATTCGTGGTCGGATGGCGTCAATTCGTATAAATCCGGTTGAGTCTGCCATTTCCACTCCATGATCATCCCCCTGTAAGAGAGGTGAGCATCCACATGAAACCAAGACAGCTGCTTACCTTGGCCTGTTTGTTGATGGGCAGCTCCCTCGTGAGCTGTCAATCCTCACAGGCGCAAGCGGATGCGCGCGCCACCGAGGTTGCGGCCGAAATCTTCGCTACCCAAACGGTAGTGCAGGCTTTAATCACGCCATCGCCCACATCGACGACAACACCCACCAAGTCTCCGTTCCCAGAATTATCCGGCGTCTGGCGCGGGAGCCTGACAACGACTCGAGCAGGCAGGTGCAGCATCGCTGGGAAAAATGTGTTTGAAGACGATGTGATGATGGCATGGACGGTTTCAGATAGCGGCGAGATTTCAATCGTGGAGGCCGTAGCCAGCGATCCCGAGGGCCTCTACGAGCCGGTGTGGAGTGGAATTGTTGACGGCGATCTGAATGTACAACTCCACAAGGTGGTCGACACAATATGTGGTGATGAAGCCCACACATACACTGGCGACTATGAGGCGACCATCACAAAGCAGAACGGATCCTATTCACTCGAAATGGAAACTACTGAGGCCTGGTGCCCCATGATGGAATGTATATTCGACTTGCACTATTCAATTTCCAAGTCAGTGGAGTGAAAAAATAGGTGCTAAAGATTGAATTCAGCGATCAGAGCCAATCGATTCCCTCATGATCTGACGCAATTCATCAATGGATCGTAAATCCCCATCTTGCCCCTCAAAATACCAATGGTCCCACCCGTTGCAAGGGCTGCCTCCCATCAGACGTCTTCCCACCTGATGGATGGAGCCTTCAAATCCATCCATGAGCAGATTTCCGTTTGGCCTGACCTGTGCGACTTGATCTCGATCGTGGCGGAAGTACAAAGACTGTCCCGGATTCAAGAGACCGTTGGCAATCAGGCTGCTGAATGGAATCCGGGGTTCGAGGCGACGACGATCGCGCACATCGAACAAGGTCTCATCCAGAGCGGCAGGCGTGACATTGTCGATGCGCTCACGGGCCAGCGCCACGTAGCGTGCTTCCCGCTCGATTCCGATCCAACGACGATGAAGCCGCTTGGCGACGACACCCGTGGTCCCTGTGCCGAAGAAGGGATCGAGCACAACATCGCCAGGGTCGCTGGAGGCCAGGATGATGCGGTAGAGCAAGGCTTCAGGTTTTTGCGTGGAATGCGCTTTCTCGCCATTCACCTTAAGACGTTCAGCGCCGGAACAGATGGGCATCAGCCAATCGCTGCGCATTTGTTTCCCGCCGTTGAGCGCCTTCATGGCGTGGTGGTTGAACGTGTACTTCGCACCTTTAGATTTACTGACCCAGATTAACGTTTCATGGGCGTTCGTGAAGCGTACACCACGGAAATTGGGCATCGGGTTGCTCTTGATCCACAGCACGTCGTTCAGGATCCAGAAGCCCAAATCCTGAAGGATGGCGCCGAGACGAAAGATGTTGTGGTAGGTGCCGATCACCCACAGTGTCCCATCGTCTTTGAGTATGTTACGGCAAGCGGAAAGCCACGCCCGGCCGAAGTCGTCGTACTCCTGAAAGCCGGCGAATTGATCCCAGGCGTCATCGACACCGTTGACCTTGCTCATGTTCGGCCGCCAGAGCTCCTGGGAAAGCTGCAGATTGTAGGGCGGATCGGCGAAGATCAGGTCGACGCTCTTTTCAGGGAGCGACCGCATGATTTCGACACAGTCGCCGTGGAGGATTCGGTCAAGGTGATCTTTAATCTCATCCATCGCTCGTCATGCGCATCCTTTCGGTTTAAGGACAAGATCCGGCGTACGACCATTGAGACCCAACATATGCATAACAGTCACAATACGAGGTCGCGGGTATGCTGCCGTCGGATCGCCACATAAAGAAGCGGACTTGAGTCTCGAAACATGTGAAGCCTACTACAGTGTCAGCTTCCAGGCGACGCCCAAAGGAGAGCCCCAATCCCTGATTGCCCTCCTCACGGATCAGCCACAACCTGGCCTCATTCGGCTCGCCACGGTTGAGAGCCACATCGCCGCGCACGGCAAGCGTCGCCGCGAGCAAGCAGCATGTGACCCCGAGGAGACCAAGCAGCAAGCTGATCGCGCATCCCGACGCAGGTGTAAGAGACCAACCGCGCGAATTTGAATTGCGAACCTCGGCCTCTACCATGCGGGTACGTTGCCTCCCTCGTCCATTTAATCCAACGTCTACAAGTCTACACGCAGCTTGAAAGATCATCAACTGATCAATTTGGGGAAAACTCCCTGCCTATTGCTATCGGACTTGATCCTGATTCCTTACGAGCATTGAGAGAATTTGCAGCGGTAGAAGAGCCGGGGGTTGAGGCTCAAACGACCCATCTTGACTTTAGAGGACGATCACGGTATCCTTCGTTGGCACGATGCGGGTGTAGTTCAGTGGTAGAACGTCTGCTTGCCAAGCAGAAGGTCGTGGGTTCGAATCCCATCGCCCGCTCAGGGTCGAATCGCCTCTCGCCGCTTGGGACTGCGGAACGCGACAGGCGATTGTTGATCTTACGCTCGGCGACGTAGCCAAGTCTGGTAAGGCAAGGGTCTGCAAAACCCTGACTCACGGGTTCAAATCCCGTCGTCGCCTCAGACTATGATGCCCGGTACTTCTGAAGTGCCGGGCACTTTCTTTGAATAATCCGCCCCTTCGGCGGGGGGTACTGAAAGACGTCGCCCGACGGCATGGGGAAGCCCTTGCCGCTTCCTCAGACCGCCGCTACTGGCGGGCAAGGATCCAGCAACCTCTAAAGCACCCTCTTGACCACAGGGTGCTTCTGCGGGCAGTGTCTCTCTCAATCTGACAATATAGCATAATCGCTAAGTTGGTGTTCTTTTTTATCTAAATTATTCCTCTTAGCTGAATTTCACATTTGGGTTAGTTTGTTAGATGAGCCAACCCTACCTCCAGCGAAGTCGGGCTTACTCTTCGATGTATTAGTGCCTGGCTTCCTACTACACCAAGGCATTTCATATTCAAACTATATTTAGAATCCCCCATTTAATCCTTAGCTTGTAATCCGAGTACCTCAAGTTAAACTGAAGTGAGCTAGTCAATTAGAAAATCGCAGCAATGTCTTTCCAATATTTGGTTCATGCATGGCTACAATGGTCTGCAGTGAAAGATCAATCGATTTTATTAGGGGGGTGGCCAAAGATCAGCTGCTGTTTCTAAACACAGGGTATTATTCGGATCCTTGAATTGTTGATAGAAATCGTCAAGCTCTAAACCTGTGGCTTTCTTCAGCGCAATAGGATCACCCCATTCGTGAAGATCAATGTTTCTTGTAATACTAGCAACATCAAGAAAAGACATTATTGTATCTGGAGACCAAAGAGCCATAGCCAGGGCTGTTTCACTCTTAAAACAACCTTGCACTCGATCACCGACTCTTATTGCCTTAGTATCGAACCTGACCATGATGCCTTGCTCAGGGTAGAACAGGACAAGATCAAATGGGAAGAAATTCTGATACTTTTCTCTAAACGTCCAAATCCATACTTCAGAAGGTAATCCATAGGAGGTAAGAATAGAGGAAAGTGAGTATACAGAGACTTGGCCAGGATCTACTTCAATCATACTGATCAGGCCATCCCGCACGCGATAAACATGTGTTAGATCATATGATGATATATCTTCCGGAGTTGAAAATACTACATCAGCAAAGAACTCGGGTTCATCTACTGCGAAAGGTATATAAATCTCTTTGGCGATTCTCGCAAGGAGATCTTGTGCAGTTTGCCAGGAGGTCTTTCCAGGTATGAAACCCCACCAACAGGGTAATTGACACCCCGAATTGTATAGTAGGAGTTCGGCAATAAGTAACTGTGCCTGAGCTGGAGAGTACGTAGGAGCTAACGTATTCGTTTTAGTGGGTGAAGGTGCTGCCGTGGGGCAGAAAGTAGGTGACAAGGTTTCCTCTCTAATTCTTTCCGAGGTCATTGGGAAAGGAAGCGTTGCCGTCAAAGGAATTGCTGGTTGAGTGTTATTTTCAGTAGGACGTGCTTCACCACTTTCATTAAAACAACTGACAATTCCAAGAGAGAAATAAAGAAAGAATAATATAATGCGTGGCCGAAATGCTTTATTCGCCATAATAGTTATCCTGTAGTCATCTAGGAGCATACCCGATTTTGCCAGTCGCCATGCCGATCAGAATAGTCATCCAGGTATTCATAAATGAAGACCTTTTTTGCGCAGCGGCAGTGAGTCGTCCGTTTTCAACTTCCCATTGATTAAATACCCAACCAAGAAATTGGTCAGCAAAAACTTCACCCTCATCTGCAGACGGATTCATCTGCCAAGTCAATGGAAGACTAGCGAATCCGCTCTTCATACCTTCAACTCTCTCCGGAAGAACATCATTCTCAAGCGCCGATTCAACAAGTTCTCGTCCTGGTTTTATCCAACCGTCTTCAGGTGTCATAAGAAGGACATTCTCCAAGGCATGGCCAAGTTCATGAACGATGTTGTTTCGTGCACGGATAAAATCAAGTGAAGGGTCATTCAAGATTGGTGGCATAGATGCCCATCGTATGTCATGAGCACCATAGGTGTATGCACCAGCTCCGTTGCAGTCGGGACAATTTCCCCATGTTAATACTAATGGGTCATTTGCGCTTGTGCGATAGATATTCCGAAAAGCGTCAAAAGCAGTACCTCCGGTAATTTCTGCAGATTTTGTACCGACAGCTTCAATGGCAGCTAGTATAGCCCGCTTATTGCGATAACTCCATTTGCCTTTTATCACTACACCATAATCCATGAATATTTCTGCCCACAGATCCTGAGATGAGTACCTGTGGTAGGTGTTTTTCTCACACTTATCTGGATTCATGCAGAAGTAATAACCAGATGGATCCACGAAGATTAGCGGATTATTTATCGTGTACGAATATCTGTTATACGACTGAGGATTTAATAAACCTGGAGTTGCAGGATCCGCTGAGATGAACCGCCCAATCGAAGGGCTATAAAACCTAGCGTTGTAGTCCATCAAGCCTATAGCTGAAAGATTCCTCTGGCCGGTAAATGCGAAATCGGTCTCCGAGATACTAGAACTGTCTCGTAATCCACCAAAGGGTAGATAGCGTTCGTCGGATTCGAGAGATCCATTCCCATCTAACGCAGCTACAACCGATCCTAGGTGATCGGTGAGCAGGTAGTGTAAATTCCCACTGTTATCCCGCTGCACGCGGTGGCTAGTAATGGCGTAGTACTTTTTCACCGTCGTCGTTTGACCGTCGATATGCACTTCGTAAGCCCCACCACCGAGGAATAACGTGGTTGTACCGTCGGGGTTCTCCTGCTTCACGCGCACACCATCTCCATCATAGGTGAAGTCCCAGGTGTCCGATCCATCACTGATCTGTGAGAGCCTTCCTTCATTGTTAAAGGCCTGATCCCAATCCGTACCACTCTCCTTACGATCTGTCATGTTGCCAATATTATCGTATTCAAATACATCAGTGGGGGTGACACCACGGTCGATGCTCGTTACAGCGTGTGGCCCGGCGTTGATAGAGCTGTATTCGTAGTAGGCATACACCCATCCCTGCTCCGGCGACTCCGTCGGCGTCGCTGTGGGAGTGACAGATGGTGTCGGAGTCGGTGCTTCGGCTTGCGCAGCTCGGAAAACGGCGGCTATGTAGGCCTGCCGCCTCGAACCGGCGATGTTGCAGGAAGTAGTGATCTGTGTCCCTTCACTGCTCTTGACGCTACTGCCAGAGCGCATCCCCCCACCCGTCCAGGTCATCGTATCGGTCCATTGAAGAATCTGTCCTTCGCCAAAGCTCAACCCACCGGTTTCAATTGCTACGCTCGCGTCCACAGCCATATCGCCGGGATTGGAATCCAAAGTTAACGAGGCATTGCCGTACACGGTGGTTTCATCAATGTCTACAATGGGATCATAAAGGTCCACGCCATAAAGCGTGAAAGCGCCGGCTATCGTCTTTGCAGTAGTTGTCAAGTGAATACTTACCTCATGGGTGCCTACAGGCGGATTGATCAGGTAGTAGATTGCGACGATGTAATCGCCAGCGATGCTGTCACCCACTGCCTGAGTCATACTCACGCCGTTGTACTTGACAGCATAGACGTTCTGACCACTGTTCCTGCGGTGGGCATAGGTGACGACCAGCACGCGATCTTCACCATCTTCCACGGTGTGATTGAATTCAACGTTATGATCATTCTCCCCATCCTGACTCACGATTGAGCCGACGGTGACCCATCGATAGGTAGGTGTGGCGGTTGGCGTGTGGGTTTGCGTGGGTGTAAGGGTCGACGTAGGTGATGGGGTCGGTGTGGGCGTCGCTGCTTCGAAGACCACGATCTTGTCCAAATTGACTTCAATTCCACTGCTGCTTGGGCTCTTGCGACCGTTGGAGCGGATCTCCAAGACATGATCTCCATCCGACAAAGTCACATGAGTTGATTGCTGCGCTTGCACGGATTCAGCGTATTGGTCGATACTGGCAACTTTCGTGCCGTCAACTACCAATTCAACGATACCGTATGAGGGAGCCTTACGGTATACGAAGTCGAATGCGTTGCCGGTGAAGGTGAGTTGCGCGGCCGACCAGGGTGTCAAGGACGCATGTTGTGAGCCACCGGAGTCGCCAGAATCATTCACCTGATACCAGACGCCGGAGTAGTACCAAGCCGAGTCCGTATTCTCATATGTGCCCGCAGATTGTGGAGGCGTCTGTGTGATCGGCGTCGGCCATGCGGTAGGTGTTGCCGTTGGTAGTGGCGCCGGCTTAAGGGGTACGGCGATGAGCGCGGTATGGCGTGTGTCAGGGAGCGACCAGGACATCGTAACCGAAGTCGCCCCGGCTTCGGTTGAACCTGCAGCGTTGACGTTTCCACCATTATCGCAGCCCGCGTAACAGGTATGCTGACACCAATGCTCTGTCTGGCCTGCTCCAGGCGTCTCTTCGCGACGCATTGAGTTAGCCATCGTATCATACACCAACTCTCCCTCTGCACTGGATACTTGTACAGAAGGGTACTGCGTGAACTCGGCTTTACTTGCTATTTCGCCGAATGGGTCGGTTTGATCAATCCCATGGAAGCTCGCAGAAGCGCCGATCATGGGGGATGTCTCCCCGGTCTCTAAAGTAATTTGTACAGTGTAAGTTCCTACTGGCGGATTGAGCATATACCACATAGAGTTACGGACCCGGTTCGATAAGTCTTCTTCAGCAATCTTGGTTAAGTTAAACCCATTGAATTTTACCCATGCATGCGGCCTGTTAGGGGTAATGAAGGAAACGATCAATAAGCGATTCTCTCCGGGATTGACGGTGTGCGACCAAGTGATGGAGTTGTACCTACCGCTCGTTTTTTTACTGCTAACGCTGTCCACTTCGATCACGGATGCAGATGGTGTGTTAGTTGCCGTTGGGGTTGGGGTCGGAGTGGCTGCCGATTCCTCGATGTCGATCCTGTCGAGGCTGATCAAGTAACCCGTCGAGTCTAAGCGCTTGCGACCTGAATAGCGTAATATAACGGAATTCTCACCATAGGGTACGTCGAAGGAGATCGGCTGCTGCCACGCTTCGGTCTCGGCGTAGTTATCGACGTCCGTGCAGTTTTCGGGCTGAGTCCCGTTAATACAAATCTCAACGATGC
>JABAOH010006965.1_pt1 | contig 23272 bp, 23 predicted proteins | sample 7062181 | NCBI WGS metagenome assembly JABAOH01 (sample SAMN14538630, study PRJNA623070) | marine sediment metagenome | biome: marine biome [ENVO:00000428]; feature: marine pelagic biome [ENVO:01000023]; material: deep marine sediment [ENVO:00002113]; isolation source: pool of 5 deep marine... | reverse complement strand
TGCCGGAAACTTCCATGCACCCACCCAGGTAGGTGATCACGTTGCTGATGGCAATGGGCTGGGACTTCGTACTCACCCAGCGTGGCGTGATCATAACCGGAAGCCGGTCCACGAGATAACGCAATATTTCAAAAGAAGCGCTTCCCGATCCGATTATCATGGCGGCCCGAAGGTACGTAACGGGCACTTTCCCCGATTGAAGAATTTTACCCACCTCGGCCCTCGACCGGAGGTGTTTGCTCAGGTCGGGGCTCTCATCGCCGAGACCACCGAGGTAAATGATACGGCTGATACCCGCTTCCTCTGCCGCCCAGACCATATTTTCTGCCGCCCTTCGGTCGGCATCTGAGAAATCGCTTTCATCGGGGTTCATGGAATGGACGAGGTAATAGACGACGGAACAACCTTCGCATGCTTTTTTCAACGTGTCCCTGTCAAAAACGTCCGCGGCTACCAGTTCGACATTCGGGTTGCCCCCGAAGGGACGGTTCCTGAGCCTCTCGATCGAGCGTGCGGCTGCCCGCACGCGGTGTCCTCTCTCCAGGAGATAGGGAACCAGACGGTTGCCCACGTACCCTGTCGCTCCCAGCACCAGAACCGGGTTCCCGTTTGATATGTCACGATATCTTTCCAAAAGCTCTCTTCTTCCACCATTTTAAAGTCAAAATGCAGAAAATCTTTAATAGTAGGAATTTCTGCAAGGGAAAAAGTTTCATGAAAAATGAATGATCGATTTCCATGCGGAAAAAACACCTGTGCTCTGCCGGGATTTTGTAACCCCGTGCTCACAGCTGACGATGAGGCTTTCAAATCTCACCGCTGAACATCCTCCCCGTATCAAGGCTCTCGCACAGCCTGGCGTATATCTCGCGGGTGCGTTCGAAGGAGAAGTTCCCGCCGTGTGCGTTGATTATTCGCCGGGCGAGAGAGCCCTTATCGATGATCGTTCGAAGAGGGTGCTCCCAGAGAGTCCTGCTTTCATTGTCCCGGGAGAAAATGGTCTCTGCGAGATGATGCCACAATTCGCCAGCGCTGCAGCGGCTGGACAAGGTAAAGCCAAGTGATTCCAGATAGGCCCTATCTGAGATAACGGCTGCTTCAGCATCTTTCATGGTATCGAGCATTATCGCTTCGAGAGGTTTCGTGGACCACGACATCTGGCTGTCGAGGTCGCACCATCGCCCTTCGACGAGATTTTTTATGACCTCGATGATTGCAGCCAGGATGGCGAGGTCGGCAAGGGGGCATTCCTGGATATCCACGATGCGGATTTCGATGGTCTTTCTTTCAAATCGCGCGATCGCTCCCCGTGCGTTGACCCACTCGAAGGCAAGGAGGCCTTCCGGATCATGGGGTGCCATATCCCGGTAAATCGAATCCAGAATTTCGTTTTCATAATCTTTTCGGCTGAAAACGGGTTCGGGAACGACCCTGCCGGTGATGGAGGGAACCTGGCGCGCGTTCTTCCGGTAGACATCGAGGCGGTTATCGAGAAGGCCTGTCACTTTCATCTCGATCATCGGGGAGCTGGCGGCGATTGCCGGTATGATCGGGAGAATGAGACGTATGGCCGCGTGAAGTCGGGCGAACTCTTCGTCGTCTGCAAAGGGGAGATTGAGATGTGAACATTGCAGATTTGCCCAGCCGTGCCCCCGGCAATCGAAGATCCTGTGAAAGGTTTCGTAGATAACACTGTCATCGTGGGGCCAGAGTTTCATTTCTCTGCCCGGATCCATCCAGGGGTGCATCGATGTGGGCATCAACCGCCCCCCCATGGGCGCGAGCAGACTGTTGACCATGGATACATGTTCGTTGAATGTTTCCGGCAGCCCTTCCAGGTTAACGACCGGCCCATTGGTCTTCAGTTCTATCACGTGAAGGACGAGTTCGTTCGACCAGCAGAGTTCTTGCACTTCAACCTCGGAGGTATACTCGCCTGCCACAGACCTGAGGATTTCGTCCGTCACGGGGAGGACAGAGAGCGTTTCCCCGTCGACAATCATGTACTCGAGCTCGACGCCGATCCCTCCGAAAAGGTGCAGAAATGAAGAATTGTTCAGCGTAGCGCGCTCCCCCTTTTACGGATTTCGATGCGTTTGAGGATTATTCGCATTATCGTTCTGTAGAGTTCATCTTTCAAGACGGCGTCCTCGAATCCGGAGTCGATGCTCGGGTTGTCGTTCACTTCGATGACGTAGTATTGTCGACCAACCTGTTTCAGGTCGACGCCGTAGAAACCATCGCCGACTGCGTTTGCAGCTTTAAGGGCGGTGCTGACAACCTTTACGGGTGCTTCTCTCACCGGAATAGTTTCTACTTTGCCCTCGAACTTTTTTCCGGCGTGTGTTCTCTTGATGATCTGCCAGTGTTTTCTGGCCATGAAATATTTACAGACATAGAGGGGCTTTCCGTCGAAAATCCCGACCCTCCAGTCAAAAGGTGTTGGCAGAAATTCCTGGGCGATGATGAGGTCCGACTTCTCGAGCAGGCTTGACACCGTTTCCCTCATCGTTTCATCATCATCCACTTTTATCACGCCCTGGGAGAAGGAGGTGTCGGGCTGCTTCAAGATGCAGGGCAGGTTGAGTGTTGCCGGTATTTCTGCGACGTTTTCGCGGTGAACGATCATGGTTTTCGGGATGGGGATCTTGTGATGCTTCAGCAGTTCTGCCAGATAAACCTTGTTCGTGCATTTCAAAATTGAATCAGGGTCGTCGATTACAACCAGCCCCTCGGCTGCCGCCCGGCGGGCAAAACGATAGGTGTGGTGATTCACGCTCGTCGTCTCTCTTATGAAGAGGGCGTCGAAGGCCGCTATTCGGCCGTAGTCGTCTTTTTCTATCAATTCGGCGCCCATACCGAGTGACTCGGCGGCCCTCACGAAGCGCTTCATGGCTTTCTCGTCCGAGGGGGGTTCTTCTTCATTTTGGTTGTACAGTATTGCAAGGTCGTATCTCGGAAAAACTCTTCTGGCCGCACTCAAATGCCGGCCGGCAAAATAATCCCGTGCAAACTTCACCACGTATTGTCTGTGTTCCCCGGGGATTTGACTTGCCGAAAGGGGGTCGATATTTTGCAGCTTCCATCTCTCGTTGTTGATGAATTGGGCCCTCAGGAGAGGTGCCTGGAAATGTTTGAAGAGGGTTGAGCTCAACCGGTCATACTTTTTCGCAACATTTCTCCCGAAATAGATACTGAGGACAAATTCCTTCGATTGTAATGTTCGCAGAGATTTTTGAATGAGCTCATCCAAGTCCTCAGACACGAAGCGAATCATGGTCTGCAATTTCATGTCCTGTATGGCTGTGATGTTGGGGAGCGGCTTGTGGCCCCGCGCCGCGGCAAGGAGGGAGACGTAGTACCCGGTGCTCTGGTAACGGTATGAGCGGCAGAGGTTGAAGACTTTGGCTCTGCGAAGTCGGCTGTACTTTCTGTCGTTGAGATAATTTCGCGCTGAGACGATTTCCACTCCTGGCAGGTTAAATGGCCAGTCTTTCGGGTTATTTACTACGACCAGGTTTGCCAACGTTGACTCCTGTAGGGGGTTCTTTTGGTTGTATGATGAGGAAATTGGCATCGTAGGTGATGATGCCGAGGAGTATCGAGCAGACCAGGCGGTCGATGTTTACCTCGTACAGACTGCTTCCCGAGACGGGATTCTGAATGTAAGGATCTGCCACGAGGACATTCCGTTCATTCCTGTCATACCCGCATAAAACGACGAAGTGCCCTGCAGGCTCTCCCCGTATGTCGTCGTACTCCGAATCGGCCCCGAACTCGCGGGCGCTCCGGTAAAGAAAGGTTGCGCTCAGACCCGTCAGGATGGGTATCTGGCGGTTGAGGTACTTTCGGATCAGACCCGTGGTCAGATCTTCGAATTTGAGTATTCCCCCGAGTTTGAGAAATCGCAGGTACGAACGGGTGGCAGTACTCAGCTTTCCTCCCTTTTTGTGTTTCATCTGGTTCTTGAGCCGCTCCTTGATGTCGGGAGCGCCGGGTTCAAACCATGTAGGATCGAAGATTTGAAGATTGTAGGTGAAAATTTTCGCTCTATATCCCCTCTCCAGCGCGTGGCAGGCAAGCTGGACCGCAAGGGTGCCTCCCTCTTCAAGGTAGTGCATTTCGGAGATGACCCGTGTGAGGTTAATGTCATCTCCGAAATAGCGGTAGACTGCGTGCAAACAGGTGGGACCGCACGTCGAGTCATCGGGCTGGGGCAGCATATCGAGAGCAATCCGGGTCTTCATCTCCATCCTGGTCTGCTCACCTCAGGGATTGGGGGAAACTCTTGCCTGTCCCGGTTTGGAACAGGCTCCTTCTCCCCAACTAATTATATATGAAAAACATCCAATCTTTTTCAGCATTCTGCAGACTGAGAAAAGGCCCCGGTATCGGTGGTCGGGAATAATCTCCGACGGGTACCTCTTGGAGGCGTTCCATTGTATATTTTAGGGAGTGGGGTGCCAGGTGAAGGACAGAAAACTGAAGGACAAAAAAATCAAGAGAGACGGCACACGGTCATGAAGGGGGAGGAGAACAGGGCAAAAGGGAGGGGGAAAATGCTTATTCCGACGATAATCATGGGTTTTCTGGCGCTGATTCTTCTATACCTAGGCCTCAGGAAGGGGCAGGGTCAGCACATTGCCGGTCTCAAAACATCGGTCAGCTTGCTTGCCGAGATTCTCCCCCTCCTCGTCTTTGCATTTATCGTTGCGGGTATGGTTCAGGTGCTTCTTCCCGGCGAAATAGTATCTAAGTGGGTCGGTGCGGAATCGGGGTTCCGGGGGATTCTCATCGGAACTGTAGCGGGGGGCTTGGCCCCCGGAGGGCCCTATGTGAGCCTTCCCCTTGCGGCGGCGCTTTTGCACTCGGGCGCGAGTATGGGAACGGCGGTTGCTTTCGTAACGGGATGGTCGCTGTGGGCAGTTGCGCGGTTGCCCATGGAGGTGGGAATAATGGGATGGAAATTCACTGCCGTGCGCCTGGCGAGCACCTTCCTGTTGCCGCCGGTAGCAGGATTGATCGCACACATTTTTTTCAGTGGCCCACGCTAGCTGTTGGAAAAAATTGGTGTTTTTTGCCCGATGGGGAAATGCCCCCGAAAATGTCTCGATCTGGCCGATGGTACATTTCGCATCCTCTCTCTGCGGTGGGGTCGAACTGCCTAAAAATCGATCAATCTGCATAAGAGGCCTAATCATTGGCGATATATTTCGCCATCCACAGAGTTTTCAACATCATTTCCACCGAACATGTTCAGAACTTTCAGATTGAAGGGCCCCGTGTGAGATTGCCTATCCCGGAAAGAGTTCCCGAACTACTGCCATCGGGGTTTTTCGTTTGAATCGGGAACGGCATTTAGTACCATTAGGTGTTAGCAGAAACCTATGAGATTATCTCGGAATGAGTGAGAAATAGGAGACGAGGAGGAAGCAATATGCCCAAATTTATCAAGAAAAGATCAAAGGCAATCGGCCTTTCACCGGGAACTCTCGTGCATATCGGCGAGAAAAAGATAGAGAAGGCGAGGATCAGGATCATCGATTACGACGAGAAGCATATCGAGGAAAAGGAAGTTCAATCCATCGAGGAATGCTTTCCCTTCAAGGAGACGCCGACGGTTACCTGGGTGAACATAGACGGGCTCCATGAGGTCGAAGTTATCGAAAGGCTAGGCGAACACTTCAATATCCATCCCCTTGTCCTGGAGGATATTGCCAACACGGGCCAGCGCCCCAAGATGGAGGATTTCGATGACTATATCTTTCTCGTCGCAAAAATGCTCTACTTCGATAAGGAGGAAGAGGAGACCCACACCGAGCAGTTCAGCCTCATCCTGGGCCCGCAATGGCTCATAACCTTCCAGGAGAGGGTGGGAGACGTTTTCGAGCCCGTCCGCGAACGGCTGAGAAAGGGGAAAGGACGCAGCAGGAAGAGCGGCCCGGATTACCTGGGAACGGTACTGCTGGACGCAATCGTCGATAAGTACTTTTCCATACTCGAAAAGTTTGGCGAGAGGATCGAGTTCATGGAAGACGAGCTCGTTGACAACCCGACGCCCGAGACCCTTCAGACAATCCATACTCTGAAAAGGGAGATGATATTTCTGCGCAAGTCTGTCTGGCCACTGCGGGAGGTCATTAGCGGGCTGGAGAGGGGAGAATCTCCTCTGATCAAGAAGCCGACAAGAGCCTATGTCAAAGATCTCTACGATCACACGATTCAAGTGATCGACACGGTTGAAACATTTCGCGATATGGTATCGGGGATGCTCGACATCTACCTTTCGAGCGTGAGCAACAGGATGAACGAGGTGATGAAGGTTTTGACCATCATGGCCACCATTTTCATCCCCCTGACTTTCATGGCCGGAATCTACGGGATGAATTTTGAGTTTATGCCCGAGCTGAAGTGGAAATTCAGCTATCCCCTGTTCTGGGTTGCGCTGATAGTCGTGGCGCTTTTGATGCTCAATTTCTTCCGGAGGAAAAAGTGGCTCTGAACAGGGAGGTGCACAAGGTGCCCCCATAATCAGGAGCCCACTCCGCTGTTGATTTTGCGGGAGATAATCTGTTATTTTTTTCTTTAGGTACTCCGGAGAAAAGAGCCGAAACAGGAAAAGTTCAAAACGCTAAATCGAAAAGGGTATTTCATAACAGCAATCAGGACGGGAGGGTTGCATGATCGACAAACCGAGTGACAGGGAAGAAGAATNNCGAAGATGAGCGGAGGAAACTGAAAGAGCTTCACTACATGAAGTGCCCGAAATGCGGCATGGCACTCATCGAGATCGATTACAAAAATATCCGGGTGGATAAGTGCTCGGATTGCGCAGGGATCTGGCTGGATTCCGGGGAGCTCGAGGCTATTCTCGAATCGGAAGGGTCGGCCGTTTTGAAAATATTCAAAGTGTTCAAATGACGTGATTCACACAGGCAGTCGCGAACCCGTCGCCATGTTGGGTAGATCAACGGAGGGAACGGTGAAAGAGAGCACGAAAAGGTTGAAGGAAGATGATACTGCACTGGTGATGATCGAGATACCGAAGGGCAGCAGGAACAAATACGAGTACGACAAGAAGGAGAAAAGGATCCGCTTCGACCGCATGCTCTTCTCGGCGGTTCACTATCCCAGCGATTACGGGTTCATCATGGATACCCTTGCGCGGGATGGCGACCCTCTCGATGCGCTCGTTCTGGTATGGGAACCCACGTTTCCCGGTTGCATCATCGAGGTGAGGCCGATAGGGCTTTTCCGGATGTGGGACGAGAAGGGTCCTGATGAGAAGATTCTGTGCGTTCCCGTTTTCGATCCCCTCTGGAACCATATCGCGAACCTAACCGATGTGCCCCCCCACCTCTTGAAGGAGATCGAACATTTCTTTGCCATCTACAAGGATCTCGAGGACAAAAAGACCGGCATCGAAGGGTGGGAGGACCTCGAATCGGCACGTACGTGTATTGCCGAAGCCCGGAAGCTGCACCGGGAGACTGCGGGGCAAAAGTAAAAAGGGTCCCGGGGTTCGGCCATTTGAAGACATTTTTTTCAAGAAGGATGACGGAAAGAACATCCCTGCCCGAGTAGCTTTTCCTCACCCAGCCGACTACTGCTATTTGCCGAACGGAGAACTCGTCGGTCCGATCCATTTGGTTTTTCCGAGGCTGTCCTGCGATACAATAGGGTGTAACGTTGGGGAGGATGTGCTGAAGCTGCCGATACTGTTGCACCCGCTACAGTCCTCTCGATGCAATACGCTGGAATATTCGCACGGATGTGCCCGAAAAGGTATAGTTCCCCGACTTCCGGGAGAAAGGTCGGATCCTGATGGGAAAATATGTCTCATGGCTGAAATGGCCGGGGCCCCCGGTGAGCGTTTTTCCGCTCCTCCTTCTCCTTTTATTCTTCATTTGCCCTTCTTCCTCCCCCGGACAGGAGTACCGGGATGTTTTACCGGAATACCGTGTAAAGCTGCCGGATGACCTCTATTACCGGGAAGATTTCCGCATTCAGTGGTGGTATTTCACAGGTCATCTCTCTACCGCGTCGGGAAGGAGGTTCGGCTATGAGCTCACCTTTTTTGTGGTAGGTGTACAGAAGAGAAAGTACGTATCCCGCTTCGGACTCAACACCGTCGTCATTTCTCATTTCGCCCTTTCCGACATCTCGGAGGGGGAATACTTCTTCAGCGATAAGGCCGATGGTGTCGCGTTCGGTTTTGCCGGCGCTTCGAGGGACCGCCTCCGGGTCTTTGTTGGCGGTGACAGGCTCGAGGGCTCGATGGAGGAATTTCATCTCGAGGCATCGGCAGAGGATCGCGCCATCGATCTTTCACTCGTTCCTGGCAAGCCCTATGTCCCGAACGGGGAAGGAGGGTATTCGAGAAAGTCTGAGACCTCTCCCCTCCTGGCATCCCTTTACTTTTCCAACACGGATATGGGGACAGCCGGAACAGTGAAAATCGCAGACAGGGTCTTCGAAGTCACGGGAAAGAGCTGGTTCGACAGGGAAATCTCATCCCGGGCAGGTTCGGAAGATCTGGCGGGATGGGACTGGTTTGCCATACAGCTCGATGACGGGAGGGATGTTATGCTCTCCCTGCTGCGGAAAAGCGACGGATCTGTCGACCGCTTCTCCTCGGGCACTATCGTATACCGGGACGGGACATACAGGATATTGGGCAAGGGGGAGTTTTCCGTTCGTGCCCTTGATCGTTATCGATCGAGAAAGACCGGTGCCTGGTACCCTTCTGCCTGGGAAGTGGGGATCCCATCTGAAAACCTGTCGTTACGGGTAACTCCTCTCATGCAGGACCAGGAGTTTGTCGCCCCCTATTCCACTTGGAACCACTACTGGGAGGGGGCCTGCCGCGTCTCCGGCTCGGCAGGAGGGAGGGCCTACGTCGAGCTGACAGGGTATTCGGAGAAAAAATGATAGCCCTTGAGGGAGTGGAAAAGAGCTACGGGGAAAACCGGATCCTGAAAGATCTGAATCTCTTTGTTCCAACCGGGAAGTTTCTCTCTATCATGGGCCGTTCCGGCTCCGGGAAATCGACCCTGTTGAACCTGGTCGGTGGGATGGACAGGCCCGATCAGGGGAGGATCATCATCGGCAACGAGGAAATTTCAGGATATTCTGAGGAGCGCCTCACTCTCTACAGGAGGAAAAGGGTCGGCTATGTATTTCAGTTTTTCAACCTTCTGCCCAACCTGACGGCGCAGGAGAACATCGAGATGCCGTTGCTTCTCAATGGGGTGTACGGGTATGGAGGAAAGATAATCGACCTCATGGATTCTCTCGGTCTCGGCGGCAAGGAAGGCTCCTACCCCCACCAACTTTCCGGAGGGGAGCAGCAGAGGGTGGCCATTTGCAGGGCAATCATCCACGATCCCGATATTATCCTCGCCGACGAGCCCACGGGAAACCTCGACAGCAAAGCGGGGCACGCCATAATGGCTCTCCTCAGGGAAATGTGCGAGAAGCGAGGAAAGACCCTGCTCCTTGTTACCCACGATCTCGCCGTTGCTCAGTACGGGGAAGAGATCCTGAAATTACGGGACGGAAAGTTGGGGTGATGAAATTTTCACGGCTCATAAGACTCCTGGTCATTCGAACCGTGGGTGAAGAGAAGCTCCTCACAGTATTGTCGGTTCTTGGCGTCGCACTCGGCATCGGTCTCTTTGTCGGCGTCAGGGTAGCCTCGGACCGGGCTGTCGCATCCTTCGAGGCGGACATACGGGGGATGAACCCCCGGGCGACCCACGAAATTCTCGACAGGAGGGGAGTGGACTTCGATGAAAGCGTTTACGGGCTCGTTCGTGCAGTGGAAGATGAGAGTTACCCACTTCTCAGGGCGACGGGGTATCTCGCAACTTCGGAGGAAACCATCGAGATAATCGGAATTTACACGGTGAGGCTGGTCAGGTTTATCGGTTTTGAGCCCGGTGAGCGTTATGACGTGGGGGGATATTACCGCACGGTAAACGGTCTTTTCGTCTCCAAATCGTTTGCAGAGAAGCACTCGTTGAGCAAAGGGGATCGGTTTGAGGCAGCTGTTTACGATAGAGGATATGTCTTTCGGGTTGTAGATGTCATAGACACCGACCTGTTTCCCGCCGCAACGGTTATTATGGACATCGGAAATTTTCAGGAATATCTCGGCAGAGCCGGATATCTGACGAAAATCGACCTGGTTACCGACGATGAAGCGGCACAAAAAATAGAGGGAGTCATCCCACCGAACGTAACCGTTCAGCGGAAGGAAAAGGTTATCGAAAATCAAAAGGCCCTCGTGGCATCCTTCCGGTACAACCTGCTGTTCGTCAGTCTCATCGCCGTTCTGGTGGGAATATTCTTACTCTACAACACGATTTTCGTGTCTGTTGTCAAGCGAAGGCGTGAAATTGGAATATTGCGGAGTCTCGGGATAGGGAAGGGAACCGTTATGACCCTCTTCATGATTCAGGGGCTTATCCTGGGAGTCTCGGGATCGATCGTCGGTGTCGCCCTGGGTCAGTTTTTTGCCGTTTTTTCCATAGCAGCGGTGGAAAAAACCCTGTCGACCATCTACCGCGGCGTATCGATTACAGAGTTTCTCCTCACAGGAAAAGACATCCTGAGTGCGATGATCATGGGTGTTACCGTATCCCTGGCAGCGTCGGTTATCCCCTCCTTCGAGTCTGCGAAGGTGAGACCCAATGAGGCTCTCCTAGAAGGTTCGCTGGAGTTACGTTATGCAGGCTACCAGCAGGCATTTTCTCTTCTGGGGGGGCTCGTCATTATGGCAGGGGCGGTTCTGTCGTATGTTGATTACCGTGCGCCGCCCTTTTCTTTCCCCTATCTGGCCTACGGTGGAATACTCCTGCTCATCGTCGGTTTTACGCTCCTTTCCCCCCTCTATCTGAGAACCGCATTGAGAGTTGTGAAATCGCCGATAAACTGGCTCTTTAAAGGAACGGGAAGAGTCGCCGTTTCCGGAGTGGGCGGAAGCGTTTTCCGCTTTTCCGTGGCGCTTATGAGCGTTGCCATCAGCACTGCCCTGGTTATCGCGCTTTTGTCATCCATATATTCCCTTCGCAGTTCTCTAAAAGAGTGGATAGAGAGGAACATAACGGCGGACATTTACATTAAACCCGCATCCTGCCTGTCAAATTACTGCTTTTTCCCCCTCACGGATGAGGTGATAAAGGCCCTGGGAACCTTTCCCGAAGTGGCGGGAGTGGACAGGTTCCGGGTACTTCAGGTTGAACTTTTCGGGCGGAACGTGGTTGCGGGATTCGGCGAGACGGAAAAGCTCCGCCAATTTGGCAACGTGAAATATTTCAAAGAAGGAGACAGGGAGCGCCTCAAGAGGCTGGAAGAGAAGAAGGAGGTGTCGATTTCCGATTATCTCAGCATCAGGCACGGGATCAAAAAAGGAGACATCATCGAAATTTCGACGCCGATGGGGCGGGAAAAGTTTGTCGTCAACAACACATTCATCAGCTATTCGACTACTTCCGGTTTTATCTACTTCGACAGGAGATGGTTAAGGGAGCTCTGGGGTCTTGACGACGCGACCCAGGCAAGTGTGTACTTGCGGGAGGGCGTGGACGCCGGCCGATTCACCGGAAAGCTGAAAAGACGCTTCTCGAAAAAGTATTCCCTCGAAATCCTGAATAACAGGGAGCTTCGGGAACGCATACTCGCCATTTTCAACAGGAGTTTTTCCATAACCTACGCAATCGAGCTCATCGCAATTGTCGTTTCTTTGCTTGGCATGGTCAATGCCCTTCTGGTTCTGGTCCTGGAGAAGAAGCGGGAGATGAGCATCATCAGGTACCTCGGGGGGAGCTGGGCACAGATAAGGAATATGATAATTATTTCGGCGGGGATAATTGGTATGGCTGGAGTATTACTGGGGACCGTGATGGGACCGATAATCAGCATGGTGATCATACACGTGATCAACAGGCTCTCTTTCGGATGGGATGTGAGCTTCGAAGTTCCTCTCATCCCTCTCGCGATGCTCACGGCTCTTTTGTTCGTCACATGTCTCTCGGCGGGATTTCTTCCTTCGAAAGTTGCCCGAAAAATAGACCCGAAGGCTTTCATAAGTTTCGAGTGATAACTCAGTTTTCGTTTTCCCCGCAACGACCTGATGCATTTTGCCGGTGCATTCTTTCTTTATCAAGATGAGCACGTAACCGGCACCAGTTTGTTGAATCTTATAAGAGAACGAATCTTACAGTGGGTTCAGGAGAGGAGTCAGAAATGGTAAGAGTGAAAACCTTTACGTCCCAGCTCAAGATATTCCACGTTAAAAGGGAGCTCGACGGACTGGATAGTGAGGTCAACGAATTCCTGGAAAAAAACGGTATAACGAAGGTTATATCGGTCAGCGACACGAGCACGACGGGGGAAAGCGGAGAGGTAATCGGGTTGATCAGGGTGCTGGCATACGAAGCCCCATGACCCGGCGTTTCCGTCCGGCTCTCCCCGCCTAAAGACCCCGGGAGAAGATGCGGAACCTCAATGAGGAGGTCGCGACGGGGAGAGGCCGTGACGGCGGTTTCTTTAACATATTCCTTCTCTGTGCCGGTCAGATTTCGAAGATCCGGTCCAGCCGCTCGAGGTCGTTGATAACGCGCCATTTGGCACCGCCGGCTTCTACTTTTTTCCCCCATTTTTCGAGCCGGTCCATATATTCACGGGGGTCTACGTTGTCACTTCTCAGCTTCGTCACGTTCAAGGCGATGACGTCGATACCATCCATCTGAATCGGGAAATCCCTGACATGTCCCTTCACCAGGTCTTCCTTCAGGTCGGAAAAAATGAGAATGTACTTTTTTCCCGAACCCGTCTCGTTCAGGTACTCGACTGCCTGAAGGACTCCCCCCGTTATATCGGTGTGCGGGCTGCCCTTCACCGTTTTTACGAACTTTTGTATGTTTTCGGCAAAGAGACGCTTCTGACTGTTGGAATAGGATGGCCTCCGGTCAAATGTCATCTTTGTGACGATATCTTTTTCGCTGAAGCTTCCACTGTCTATTCGGGCGACGGCCAACGAGTCACCCGGCTTCAGTGTCGCAAGCAGGTAGTTGATGATGGAGTGTGCGTTTTTCAGCTCCCTCGTGTATGTCCCTGACGTATCGAGAAGCATGTAAACGCCCGTTGAATGGCTCTTGGTGTCTGCGCAGCTGACGGCGAAAAGGCTGCCGATCAGAAGTGCGCATAAGATCGTTCTTTTCATCTGAGCACCTCCTCTTTTGGCGCTTTCTGCGCGCTTTCCATCCGTTCCCTTATGAGCCGTTCGACCCAGAGGTGAGGGAACACGAGGAGGTCATAGAGGTTAACGAAGCCCTCACCGAGGTACCGGGCGATGTTCCCGATGAGCCGAAGTAGAAATGATACAGAGCGGAGGAAGGCGGCAGCCAGGGCACCGATTACGGTCCGCGATGATTGGATGAAGGATTCAAGGGGAATGGCAACGAAGGCAAGGGCGAAGGGAAGAATAAATCCCATGACCATCTGTCCAACCATCGGGATCCACCGGTGTACGGGTTGAACAGCCTCTGTGCTTGCAAGGGATTGCCTGAGGGCCTGCATGTCGGATGCGATGAGGTCGCGCATGAATGCGAGAGCTGCTTCAATGCCGGCCAGGATGCAGAGTATGGAGAACGTTATCAAGGCCATCTGCTTTCTCATCCTGTCATCCATTGTCCCGATGATGGGAAAGAGCCTCGTCACACGGAGAGCCTCCATGAGGTAGACACCCATCGCAGCCTCTACGAGTATGATGACCAGGGCGGCCACGTTTGCTGTTTGGAACGGGCCGATATAACTTCCCCCGCCGACCATTTCCGACATGGGAAGCGCGATGAGGTTGAAGTTGATTACCGCTCCGCCAATGGCGATCAAAAGGACGAACCCGGATATGAAGAACTGTGTCATCGATGAGGACGAGAGCATCCTCGCGGCCCTGTCCGTTCCCCGGAAAATTTCCTCATACTCCTGCATACGATAATCGATGACGGCAGATCGCTCGAAGAGCCCCGTTATGGTGTTGCCCACCTCTTCAAGCGTCCGGCTCAATTTTCTCCAATTGGGCATCATCTTTTTCATGATTTGCATTCGTTCCCGTGCGCCTTTGCGATACTCTTCCATGGTTTCTCTATGGTGCTTGGCAAGGGACTTGTTTATTTCCCCGAGCATGTTGGCTACCATCGGATCTCCCTTCGAGGGGATTTTTGCTACCGTTGAAATCGCACTCAGCCAGCTGGGAGGGGAGGGAGGTGTTTCCAAAGTCTCCCGGTAATTTTCGTCGATGCGGGAAATGAGCTCTCCAAGCTTCCTCTGAAGGTCAGGATACCCCTGGAGGTCCCGTCTGACCACCTGGTCGATGCGGTGAAACTCGCGCTCAATTTCCCTCTCGGCGGACTCCCTGCCCGAAGCTAAAAGTACCTCTCTGTTGCGGATCACCAGTTTTTTTTCGGCAAGCAGTACCGACTGTGACGCGATACGAAATGCGTTGTGCAAAACGCGGCAGAGAGATCGGATTATGCCGTGAGCGTAAGTCCGGGAAAAGTACAGAAGCGTTATTATAACGATTATGATGAGCACCACGGACAGCGCGGGATACTCCGGCCACAATATGAAGAGTGTTTTGGCAGACATAATGATTTCCCCCTTGATTGATGATTATTTGCCGATGGTTTTTCGATACCTTTTCAGGTCTCACCTTCCCGGCACAGGCGCGGGTTGTATTTCAGGGAAGAATGGTGCCAGCCCTACCGGACGATAACCATTCAGAATCTGTGCCAAGGGCGGATATTGTTGTGTCAATCAGATAACGGTCTGTTTTTGCTAAAGAAAAGCATAAGAGCCGGACACGCCTCGTATATCGTGAGGGTTGAACGAAAAGGCGGCCTATTACAATTTTGCATTTCAAATCCGAAATATTACGGCAATGCTCCAAAAAGAAATTTGATCGGTTCCCGTTTCCCATAAAGTTGTAATAGCGGCGAACTCTCTTATCCAGATGGGGAAAAAGAGATCCTCTTTTTTGCGGGAGGTTTTTAACGGCGTCGATCTTTTCAGTTGTGATAGGGTGTGAGATAAGTCGAACCGTTATAGACAGTTCGCATCACATCCATGGGGGAGGGGAATATGGCCAAGGTTGTATCGGATAACCTTATCGTAAGGTTTGTCCAGAAAGGGACGGAAGAAACTGTTGACCTCATGAGCCTGTTCAATGCCAATCCGAACCGCATCGTATCGGTTGTCGGTACGGTGAACGAAGACGGAACGCCCAACACGGCACCCATGTCTCTCTTTTATTGTCCCGATGAAAAAACGATCGTTGCCGGTATGGTAAAGACGTCACAGACTGTTGCGAACATCAGGCGGAACGGGAAGCTCATCATGGAGGTGCTCTCCGGTGATGATGTTGCATACGGGGTGATCGGGGAAGGGGTCGTCGTGAAAGATCCTCTCGAATCCAGTGAGGCTACGCTGGGAATCAAAATTGTCGTAACCTCCGTAAAGCGCGACACTTCTCCCGCTCAAAGGGTCACATCAGGCCCCAAGATGACCCCGAGGTCCGAAAGAGCCGTTGAGTATGAAACAGCTGTCTGGGAAGAGCTGGTCAGGCTTGCATCGACGATCCCGTGACACAAATGCAGGCGCGATGGGGCCCTCTCCCGGGTGGCCTTTTCTTCCCTGAGAAAAGGCGTCGTCTGAGGCTGACCGTCTGCTTCAGCCACCTTCTCCGTTTTTGTGGCGGCCGCTGCGGATGAAACGGATCGTTGTCGTCACGAGCGTCACAACGGTAATCGGGATGACGAAGGCAACCATAACCTTGCTGAATATGGGCAGGGTCGCGTGATGGGTCGATTTCAGAATGAGGAATGCAGTATAGGCGACGTAATAGGCAAGAAAGAGAAGGCCCTCCCAGCGAGAGATGATATATCCGCTGAAAAATATAGGCAAGCAGGCGACTGCAACCGCAATCATCACCGGGATGTCGAACCTGATGGCCTGGGAGGAAACGACTATGCCGTCGGGCGCGACGATTCCCGTCAACCCCAGGGCGGCAAGTATGTTGAATATGTTGCTGCCAACGACATTGCCAACGGCGATATCACGCTCCCCCCGGATGGCGGCCACCAGGGAAGTGGCAACTTCGGGGAGGGAGGTTCCTGCCGCAACGATCGTGAGTCCTATCACGAGCTCGCTGACGCCGAGTGAGGTGGCTATCGCCGTTGCTCCATTGACAAGCCATCGTGATCCCAAAACGAGCGATACGAGCCCCCCCAGGATGAGGGTGATATTTACGAGCAAGTACCTGCCCGGTTGTTGCTCTCTCCCGGGTTGATGCTCGATTTCCCCCTCCTGCCGCCCGTTGTCCTCTTTCCTGCTCTTACGGATTGAAAAAGCCATGTAGGCCAGTATTCCCCCAAAGAGAATGAAACCCTCTACCCGACTGATCCTGCCGTTGGCGCCGAAAACGAGAGTCAGAACGGAAACACAGATCATAATGGGAACATCCAGCCTGATAAGCTGGCGTGAGACGAAAAGGGGCGCAATCGCGGCAGAAAGCCCGAGAATGAGAAGCACGTTGAGAATGTTGCTTCCCACCACGTTGCCGACGGCAATGTCCGCTTTTCCCGAAAGGCCGGAGAGGACACTTACGGCCATTTCAGGCGCGCTCGTTCCGAAGGAAACGACGGTCAATCCGATCACCAGATGTGAAACTCCCATGAACGTGGCGAGCCTGGAGGCTCCACGCACTAATGCCTCAGCCCCGGCGATGAGCAACCCGAGGCCGATAAAGAAAAAGAGGATCGCAGCAATGTCCATTATCAGAACTCTTCGACAAAAGGGTTATGAAATTATAAACTCCTTCCGTTCATTGAAAAAGCAAAGATCGCTTCTGCCGATCCCATGAAACAAATGCACCGGGGCCATCCTAGCGTCTTTTTACTTGATGGTCCCGTGGAAATTCTCCCTCCCTTCATCTCCTGTGGAAGCATGCTGCAAAAGGGTGTTACTATGAATGATAACGTACCGTGGCAGAGGGGAGAGTGGCTTCTTCTGAAAGAGTCAAAACGAGGGTGTTCGGGAGGACCGGTCGGGATGTAACGATCATTGGTCTGGGTGGTGAGGGGGTCCTTCGGACGCACGGGCAGGCAAAAGAGGCGCGGGCGGTAATTCGGGAAGCGATCATACAGGGGGTCACCTATTATGACTGCGCGCGGGTCTACGCGGGGAGCGAAAGCTACTACGGGTCCCTGTGGTCCGGGTCCCCGGAGGTACGCCGATCTCTCTTTCAGGCGAGCAAGTCTGCGAGACGCGATGCCGGGGGGGCAAAGGAGGACCTGGAAGTTTCGCTCTCAACCATGGCCGTTTCCTTTCTCGATCTCTGGCAGATTCACGATGTGAGAGATGAGTTTGATCTTGTTACCATAGGAAGGTCCGGTGGTGCGCTCGAGGCCTTCGTGGAAGCGAAAAAATCGGGGAAGGCAAGTTTTATAGGGGTTACGGGGCACCACGATCCTGAAATCCTGACCACTGCTGTGAATGATTGGCCCGTTGATTCCGTCATGCTGCCGGTAAACCCTGTTGAGGGCGTGATCGGCGGCTTTCTCGACGGCACACTGCCTGCGGCGAGAAAAAGGGGGCTTGCCGTCATCGGCATGAAAGTGCTCGGCGCCGGATACTACCTTGCAGAGGAGCAGGGCATTTCCCCGGGGTTGCTGCTCCGTTATGCGCTCTCATGGGATATAGACGTGGCGATCGTTGGGTGCAAAACTCCCGAGGAAGTCCAAACGATTTCAGAAATAGGGCGAACTTTCAGTCCTCTCACTTCTCAAGAGATGGAAAATATTGAAAATGTATTTAAACCGCATGCGGGCAAACTCGCCTATTATCGTGGGGTGCTATCCTGAGCGCGGTGGCCATGTAATTGCCGGGAAATGATTCGGTAGCTCGATTTTTCCTGCGGTATCGCTGCGGGGCCTTTATCGGAACGTTAAGATGGGCAACGCGCCATATCCTTGATCTTAGAGCTGGACCCAGTCCTCTTCCAGGACCTCGCCATTCAGGCTTACCACAACATACCTGACGGGGACTTTTCTGCTCGACTCCTGGAGAGCCTTTATGGTCAGGCCGACCAGGCCGTGACAACAGGGCACCTGCATTATCAACACTGTGAGGGTATTGATTTTCGCCTCATCGAACCAGCCTTTGATTTTTTCAACGTAGATATCCTGCCCCTGGTCGAGTTTCGGGCAGGCGATGGCCAGCGCCTTTCCCTTCAGGAATTCGGCGTGAAAATTGCCCATGGCAAAGGGGACGCAATCGGCAGCCAGGAGCACATCGGCATCCTGATAGTATGGAGCCGTCGGCGAGACCAGGTGCAGCTGGATGGGCCACTGTCTCAGCTGAGATTCGACCTTGCCGGTTGGTGTTTCCTGGCTCGACTCGTCCGTTTTGAATTCAAAGGTTCTCGAACCCGGACATCCTTCGAAGTTCTTCATGGTGTAACCTCCTTTACGTTGAGTCTTATTTCGATTTTTTTCACGAATGCCTCATGCTTTTTTGCGGCTTCTCCGAATGTCTTCTCTACTTCGTTGAACTTTGAGAACAGCTCCCCCACCTGGGAAATCGTGAGATTTCTGTCCATCCAGGGATATAAGATCTCATCCTCCTTCTTGATGTGTTCTCTCAGAATATCACCGTAGGCCCGCAGGTGTGTGGCGATCCCATCTGAATCATTGTTTTCGAGGGATTCTATGAGCGAATTGACATGGCCTCTCGCTTGGCGGTGGTCTTCGTTCATGGCTTTGATTATGTCCAGCTCTTCGTCAAAATATTTGAAGAGGATATCCTCCTCCTTGGCGTGGTGAAAACGGTCGGCATAGGAGCGAATAAAATCGATCCCCTCGAAGATCAACTGCCTGTCCCCGGCAGACGCAAAGTCAAATTTTCTGGCAACTTCGGGAATGAGCTCAGCCCATCTTTTTATGTAAACGTGTTCGTCAACGAGTCTTTTCATGGGAGGGGAATAGGTTATGTTTCCCTGCCTGCCCCCACCATCTCTTTTTATCTCCGGAAGGGGAACGATCCTGCCGGGGTAGATGACGCCGGCAATGCTCTCCATCATCTTCCGCTCATCCTCCCGGGGAAGATTATGAATATCAACCACATCGATTAGCTGGCACGTGCCAACGCTGCAGGGGACGCACCCGATACCGTATTCGTCCAGTATCTTTGCGACGGGTGGATATTGATCGATCAGATCCTTTATATTTTTCTTGAGATGGGCTTCCATGTTTCCGACCTCCGGAACGATAATTTTCTCTCTGTCTTCGAAAAAGAAGGTTATCTCCATTTTCCTTGAAGGTACCGCGAGTATCCTTGATTTCGGTCAAGAGCGCGCAAATAATCAAACCTTGGTCACCTTCTCTCATTGCGCGGAGTAAAGGGAGGGTGGACCGGAAGGGGTTGGCGTTAAAGCATCGCCAGAACCTGCGCGGTAACGCGCGAAATCTAAACCCTTTTCTTCCTGATTTTGATTGCAAACAGGGGCTCTTCGATGTATTCACTCCGGCAGACGGGGCATTTTCCGGGTTTTTTCGAGCGTTTTCTGCTGCGGAACTGAAAGCCGCACGTATTACACGCCGCGGGTTTGATCACAAAGGCCTGTTGCCCCCTGCCGACCGTGATCCTGATGTGTTCGAGATGCTGGTGTACATCTTTCTCGGAAATACCCGCCAGGTGAGACAGCTCTCTCGCAGAGAGAAAACGGCCCTCGAGGGCCTCCATTATTTTCCGGCGGATTGTCTCGGACCTTTTCGGTGGTATGGGAGGTTCTTTCCCTTTCATCGTCCCATCTCTTTTCATCCAGATGATAGTATAAAGTTAAATATACTTACCATAAAATCGTCGCCGGGGGATAGTTGCCCGTTTCTTTGCCCCTGTTTGGTATTTGCGCCGATGGGAAAGAGGAGGTATGGCATTGTACCCATTTATTCTCAAGGAGGTCGAGCAATATGCCGAGTCCCACACGGGTCCCGTTTCCTCGATTTTTCTCGAATTAGAGCGTGAGACCATCGAGGATACCGATCGGGCAAACATGCTCACGGGACGGGTTGTGGGGCTATTTCTCAAGATGCTGGTTCAGGTTTCAGGAGCGAAAAAAGTGGTTGAGATAGGCACATTTACCGGCTATTCGGCCCTCATGATGGCATCGGGCCTTCCCGAGGGAGGAGAGCTCGTCACCTGCGAGGTATCCGTCGAATACGCCAGGATCGCCAGAAAATACTTTGACAGAAGCCCTCACGGGAAAAAGATAAATATCCAGGTGGCTCCGGCACTCGAAACGGTTAAAAAGATCCCCGATGGATCGGTGGATTTCGTATTCATCGATGCCGACAAGGGGTCGTACCACCGGTATTATGAAGAGAGTCTCCGAATATTGAGACAGGGAGGGCTTATAGCAGTCGACAATGTTCTCTGGTACGGGAGCGTCCTCTCGCCTCGCGATGAGGACAGCCGCGCCATCACATCCTTCAATGCGATGGTCCTGAAAGATGAACGGGTCGAGAACGTGATCCTTACGGTGCGCGATGGGTTGTCTTTGATCCGGAAAGTGTGAGGGCTCGCACCACAAACGGCTTCCTTCTTCGTTTGTTAACGAATCGTTACATTTCCGTGAAAGTACTGTGACCTCGGTGAATCATCCTGTTAGCGGACGGATCGGTTTCATTCAAAGTCGGTTCGCAAAATAATTGAGATGCGGAGGGCTTCGTCCATGTTCATTCCGGGATGCATGGCGTCGGAGACCGGGCAACTGATCTCCATGGCTGGCGGAACCCTGTGGAAAAGGTGACGATACGCTCCCTTCGTTGCCCGCCTGATGTGGCCGGGAGAAGGCGGGCAGGCGGATTCCGGTTTCTCCTGGCCTGTCCGGGGGACATCTGTTATATAGTATCGTAGAAGCATGAACGCGGAGTTGAGCGGGGAGGTTAATGCGGAAAATCCTCGTTGTGGAAGACGACAGGGACATCGCAAAGATCCTGAAGATGCACCTTCAAGACATGGGATTTGAGGTGTCCCTGAAATATGATGGGACGAAAGGCCTCGATGCAGCCCTATCAGGATCCTTCGACATGATCATCCTCGACATCATGCTGCCGGGAGTGGATGGTTTGGAACTGTGCAGGAAGGTGAGGCAAAAACCCGGTTACGTGCCCATTCTCATGCTAACGGCCAAGTCTGCTGAGATAGACCGCGTTCTCGGTCTTGAGATCGGTGCCGATGATTATTTGACGAAACCCTTCAGCCTTCCTGAGCTTCAGGCCAGGGTCAGGGCGCTCTTTCGGCGTGTTGAGGCCCTCAGTTACACGGTCGGGGAGGATTCAAAGAAGATTATCGAAACCGGCCAATTGGTCATCGACCAGGAGAAACGAAGTGTCACGCTCAAAGGAACACCGATCCACCTGACAGCAAAGGAATTTGACCTCCTGGTCCGGTTTGCCGAAACGCCCGGGCGTGTTTATACACGGTCTCAACTGCTGGATCTCGTCTGGAATTACAGCTATCAGGGTTACGAACATACCGTCAACTCTCACATCAACCGGTTGCGGGCAAAGATCGAAGAAGACCCCGCGAGACCCCGTTACATACTCACCGTGTGGGGCGTGGGGTACAAATTTGCCAGCAGGGATGATTGAGCGAGGAAAGTTCCGTGTTGAAAACGCTCTACAGCAAGCTCGTGGCCGTTCTCCTCGCCCTTTTTTGCGTCATCGGCGTATTTTTTCTCCTGTCGATAATGCTCACAAACCAGTTGTATCATCAGGAAGTGAGGCAGAAACTGAACTTCACCCTGGCGAGCCATATAGTTTCGGGAAATACCCATTTGCGGAGAGGTCACGTTGATGATGAGGCCATGAAGGGTATCTTCAGCATGCTCATGGCCGTCAACCCCGACATAGAACTCTATTTGCTCGACCCGAAGGGGACGATTCTTTCCTATTCAGCACCAGCGGGGAAGGTGAAACGTGAGAGAGTCTCCCTGGGACCGATAAAAGTGTTTTTAGACGGAACGGGAATCTATCCCATTACCGGCGACGATCCGAGGGATCTCAACAGGAAGAAGGTGTTTTCGGTGGCACCCATCAAGCGAAACGATCGCACCGAGGGGTTTTTGTACATAATCCTGGGAGGTGAAAAGTTTGATTCGATCTCTCAGATGCTGCAGGGAAGTTACATTATACGGACGAGCGTTTTCATTGCCGGGGGGAGCCTTCTCTTTGCCCTTTTGACGGGCCTATTGCTCTTCAAACATTTGACGCGGCGGCTCGGGAAGCTCACGGAGGCAATCGATTCGTTCAAGGATGGCGATTTTTACGACAAACCCGATTATCTGGGGCGATTCGCTAAGGAAAGCGAAGACGAAATCGGCAGGCTCGGTCAGGCTTTTGGCAGGATGGCTGACACGATTCAAACCCAGATGAGGGCTCTTAAACAATCGGATACACACCGCCGGGAACTTGTATCCAGTATATCCCACGACCTCCGCACCCCCCTTGCATCTCTCCGGGGGTATCTGGAAACACTGCTTCTCAAGGAAAGCGCACTGGACCCCGAGGAAAAGCGGGAATACCTGATAACGGCGATAAAGCACAGCGAGCGACTGGGAAAGCTCATTTCCGAGCTCTTCGAGCTGTCAAAGCTCGATTCTCCCGATGTAAAACTGGAGATCGAACCCTTTTCCCTCTCCGAGCTCATTCAGGACATCGTACAGAAGTTTGTGATGTCGGCAGAAGGGAAGAAAGTATCCATCCGAACATCGATTCAGGGTCAGATTCCCTTCGTTCGCGCCGATATCGGGCTCGTGGAGAGAGCACTGGATAATCTTATCGAAAATGCATTGAGGTTTTCATCGGAGGGGGATACCGTGACGATCAGTCTGATGCCGGCCGATGAGAGGGTGATCGTGAAAGTTGCCGACACGGGAATTGGAATCAGCGAAGAGGATTTGCCGTTTATCTTCGACCGTTTCTTCCAGGCGAAGAGGGAAAATGGCGAGAAACTCGGGGGAGCGGGGATCGGCCTCGCTATTGCCAAACGGATCGTCTTGCTCCACGAAAGCGATATGGAAGTTGAGAGCGCCCTGAATAAGGGAACGACATTTACCTTCTCCCTTCCGGCAAAATCGGTTGCACAGTAAAGATAATGCCAATTTTTTCCCCCACGTTTAAGGCGGGATCCGCCGCGAATGAAAAATGGG
>JABAOH010018603.1_pt3 | contig 23275 bp, 21 predicted proteins | sample 7062181 | NCBI WGS metagenome assembly JABAOH01 (sample SAMN14538630, study PRJNA623070) | marine sediment metagenome | biome: marine biome [ENVO:00000428]; feature: marine pelagic biome [ENVO:01000023]; material: deep marine sediment [ENVO:00002113]; isolation source: pool of 5 deep marine... | reverse complement strand
GATCTGATCCTTTCCAAGAGGCAGGGAAAAGACCCCCTAGCCAAGCAGATGATAGAGAATCGCCGCTCGGCCCCTACCAGCATCCAACAAATCGGGGGATTCGTTGGTCATCTCCTCCTAGTATTACACGGTTTGGGCCTCGGAGCCTGTTGGATGTCCGGACCACTCATAGCCAAGGGAGAGATTGAAGAAATCCTGGGAATTCCACAAGGGGAGCATCTGGTGGCCTGCATTCCAGTGGGTTACCCCGCCGAGAAACCATTTGCGAAACCGAGGAAGACAGTAGATGAGCTGGTGGCATTTTCGAGATAGGACAGCTCTACCATCTCAACGAGATATTTCACTATGGGGAAGCTCCCGATTCCTTCTTTGCAGGATATTGCTGACCCTTCGGTTTTCGACCATTACATGAGATTCGATCCATTTCAGACAACCTTACCCTCAGGTCCCCGCTCAATGAGTTCCACAGTGATCGCCGGTGTATCGAAGTAGGCCCATTTAACCCCGGTACGCTCCCCACTCATGATCGGCTCGATCCCAACTTCCTTGTACGCCTGTGTCCACCTAGCAAGGTCCGAGATCTCATACCCTAGATGGTGGATACCCTCCCCGTGCTCGCTCATAAAGTCTTCATAAACGGTCTTCCCCTCGAGAACCTGAATGAGCTCATAAACGATGGTTCCCGCTCTCGCAAAGGCTAACTCCATTTTAAAGTCTCCGGGCTTACCGCGATAGCGCCTGTTGAAATAATCTGGTATCAGTTCCTTAAAGGAATCTAACCCGAAATACTTTTGGAAATTTTCCATGGTTCTCTCAATATCCCGAGTCACATACCCGATATGTGTTGGTTCCGGAAGAATCAACTTTTCAACATTCTCCTTGCCCTCCATTGTTTGGCCCTCCTAAGTCAGTGCCCGGCTTTGGATCAATGATGGAAAATTATCATATTCCAGGCATTTTCCGCGGACCTCCCCGGTCAAGCAACTCAAAAATAACACCACCCACCTTTTCAGTATCTAGGTAAGCGAAGCCACGATTGGCTCCTCGTCCGCTCATCAGTACCTCGATGCCCATTTGTCTATATGCGGCCAATCGTTGATCCAAATCATCGTACACATCGAACCCCAAGTGGTGCAGCCCTTGCCTCCCTGCCTCCAGAAAATCTCGATAGATGGACCGCCCATAAAGAGGCTGGATAATTTCCACCTCCATCGTTCCGAGGCGGAAAAAGGCGAAGGTGCTGTTAAATCCCTCGGGTTCTCCCCTATAGTACGTCTCTTCATAACCCATTTTCTGAAAATCCGGGATCCGCAAAAAGGGTCCAACAAGTAACTTTTCCTGGTAGTAGGCAATTGTTTCTTCCACATCAGGGACCACAATGCCAATTTGTGTGACGGAGGGAAGCTTAAGGAGTTTACGGAGACGGTTTTCTTTAACCCTCATTGTGAAAATCCTTTCCTATTGTATTGGGCTGCTAGAATTTGATTGCACCCCCACAAACACTCAAGCACTGACCCGTGACATAGTCACCGAGACCGCTGACCAGGAACTCCACTGCCTTCGAGATGTCATCAGGTTCAGCCATTCGGCCTAGAGCAATCTGTGCTAGGTATCGCTCTCTCCACCCCGGAAGATTAAAAACCTTCTCTTCCAGGCGGCGTGTGCTTACGTAAGCAGGAGCAATGCAGTTAACCGTTATACCGTAAGGCGCCAGTTCTTGAGCAAGATATCTGGTATAGGCTATCACCCCAGCCTTGGCTACTCCGTAGGAAGCGTACACCCCTCCTTGCTGCGCTTGAAGCGCCGCCTGTGAGGCTGTGTTCACGATTCTCCCCCATCCCTGGGCCTTCATCGGCTCAGCAGCCTCTTGACAGCAGAAGACGGTCCCCATGAGGTTTCGATCTATTGTAGCTCTGAGATCGTTTTCCGAAACAGAGGAGGCGAAGCTCTCGGAAACTTCACCGGCAAGTCCACCAGCATTATTGATTAAGATATCGATATGCCCAAATTCATCCAGCACATTCTTGAACATAGCCTCGACCTGATTTTTATTGCTCACGTCAGCTTCTATGCCGGTGCATCTGACACCCAAGGAAAGCACTTCGTCCACTACCGTGGGTGCAGTAAGCTTCTCCCCGAACTCCTTATGAGACTCAAGGTCAATGTCGTTGATCACTATATCGGCACCGAGGTTGGCAAGGCGCAAAGCATGGGACCGGCCAATACCTCTTGCCGCTCCGGTGACCAGGGCCAACTTCCCTGTTAGTTTCTCTTGTCCTTCTCTAGGCACACTGTACCTCCAGAGCGCTCAGGTTCTAGGGTGGTATCTCTTAAAGCCGCATACCGAGAAATTAGTGATGCGAAATCAACATTTCCGAAAAGTCCCTCTAGGCCCAATCTAAACCCGTGGCCGCCTCTTCACTTACGAGAAGGCTCCTAAGGAATTGCAAGCGGCGACATAACATTCCTAAAGGAGGTTTTACGTGAGGTGACCACATCCAAAACTGTAGGTTGATTGCTGACTAGAGCTTCCGCCAGTGCTTCTTCCAACTGACCGGGCCTCTCAACCCGGATACCGCGACAGCCCATAGCACTGGCAATTGCAGCATGATCGATATCCGCGAATTCAGAGGCAATCACACGGTCGCGTTGGCCATGCATTACCCAACCCAGAGAGCGGTTATTGAAGATTACCGTCACAATTGCAATACCCTCCTCGTAGGCCGTCATCAATCCGTTCATTGCCATGGCAAACCCGCCGTCCCCGCACACTGCAATGACCTGGCGCTCCGGATAGAGAAGCTTGGCCGTGAGCGATGCGGGTATGGCGTAGCCCATTCCGCCAATAGCGGCCGGTGAGATGAACGTCCCCGCATGCCTGGTCTGAAAAAAGTGTGTCATGAACAGCCGATTCTCACCAGCATCGCACGCAACGATGGCGTCATCCGAAATGACCTTACGGATCTCTGCGATGATTCGCTGTGGAAGCATGGGCAACTCATCAGATGCAAACTCCGCAGCGTTAAAGAAACCATGTTTTCCTCGGGCCCCGGACACCCTAGCTCTCCGAGAGGTAAGCGTTTCCTGGGATGGACTCCCCAAGACCCGAATGGCTTCCGTTATCTGAGACAAAGCAACGGATGCATCACCGATAAGGACGTGTTCGCAGGGGAACGTCCAACTTGCGTTCCTCGGCTCAATGTCAATCTGAATAAGGATCTGGTGCTCTGGATCAAGGAGTTTAGGGTTCTCGCTCGCCGTATCGGTGGGTGAAAGTTTTGATCCTATTACAAGTATGACATCCGCATCGGCGACAAGGGCGTTTGCCAGGGGCAAACCGAAGGTGCCAAAAACCCCAAGGGCCAACTCGTGGGTCTCAGGGAAGACACCTTTACCAGATGCGGTCGTGGCTACCGGTATCCCGATCAATTCCGCGAGATCTTGCAACTCAGCGTAGGCTTTACTGATGCGGATACCGTTTCCCGCGATAACGACAGGTCGCTTAGCCTCAGATAATGCACGCGCAGCGGCATCTACTTTTGCCGTATCAGCAGATAAGCACATGCCCTGCAGGTAACACTCAGTGGGATACAATCGCGGTAGGGAGTCAGGTCCCACCCTGCCCTTGAGGGCCGCGCTATGATAGAGCAACGCCACAGGGCCACATTCCCCAGTCATTGCATGCTTGATGGCGAGTTGGGTACTCTGGACCGCCTGGACAGCTTCATGAAGCTCCATGGTCATTTTGGTCAACCCGGAAAAGCTTTGCCTTGCATTCCAAGTTCGATACTCGCCGGTTCCCGCCTGATACGGAGCGTGATGTGAGAATGGCGCGTTATCCGAAAGGTCGGCCATCAAAAGCATGGGGGAACTGCCAAGGTAGGCCTCAAGCGTTCCAAGCACTGCGTATGAAAGGATGAAGGCACCTTGCCCCATGGCGATGCCGGGTTTTCCGGTCAGACGGCCGTATACTTCGGCCATAACACTAGCAAGAGACTCCTGGCGCACGAGGACGGTTCTGATGGTTGACCGATGGTCGTAGAGTGCATCGAAGATCAGCCTCGCATCGCCGCCCGGCATGCCAAAGACCATATCGATGCCCGCTTCTTCGAGCACACAGACAATTGCCTCAGGCACCGACACCTCAGTCTGAAACACCCTGCCAGCACTCACGCTTTATCCCTCCCGCGAAAAAATAAGCACGCTCTTACGGCCCCCGTTATCTTAGAATTAGCCAGCTATCCAGCCACCATCCACAAATATAACTTGCCCCGTCACATAGTCTGAGGCTGAAGATGCGAGGAAAACCGCCGCGCCGGCAAGATCATCAGGTACTCCCACTCTTCCCAGCGGAATCCTTGAGAGCACCCAACGGTACCCCTCTTCGTCTCGAAAAAGCGCCTCAGTCAATTGGGTCCGATAGTAACCGGGGGCAATGGCATTGACGTTTATGTTATATCCCGCCAATTCCAGTGCCAATGTTCTGGTCAAAGAAGCAATTCCCCCCTTTGTTGCCGTGTAGACAGAAATATTACGGAGTCCAATTTGACTCCCTAAAGAAGCAATATTGATGATCTTTCCCTTTTTTTGTTTCATCATTTCCTTCACAACAGCCTGAGTGAGGAAGAAAACGGCTCTCAGGTTAAGGTGAATTACGTCATCGAACTCCTTCTCGGTAATCTCAAGAAACGGTTTTCGTACGGTCGTGCCGGCATTATTCACCAATACATCGATTTCTCCGAACTCTTTCAGGACCACCCTAACAAGCTTTTCTATTCCCCCTTTCCCCGTCAAATCGAGGGGGAGGGGAAGGACTCTCCGTTGGGTCTTCGTCTTGATTTCCTGGGAAGCCCGTTCCAATTCATTGTGGGATCGGCTCACGATAACTAAATCAGACCCCGCGTCGGCCAGGGCGAGGGCAATACCATACCCCAATCCACGCCCGCCCCCCGTAACAATGCTCACCTTCCCATTAAGGGAAAACAGGTCCTTTGAGGAATCCATGCTGAAAAGCTCCCGTCAATAGGGTTTCACATCGCGGAATCACCATGTTGGGAATCTCATAAAATCTCTAGGGCTTGTTGCCCAAGTCCCATTCCGTTCACTGAAAAGAATTTTTGACCTTTCTAGAGTTCGCTTCACTGAGAATGGTTAGCGAAAATCCTTTGATGTTCGATCCAGGGAATTGGGCAACAACCCCATTTGGCTCAATCTATGGGATAGAGGAGATACTTTAGCCCTTCTCCCCTTTCAAAGAGTCGAAATGCCTCATCCCACTGATCGAGGGGGAATTCCCGGGACACCAGAGGGGCTACGTTTACCTTCCGATCCCTTAATAACTCTATTGCCTTCTCCCACGTTTTACGATTGTGGGTGAATGACCCTTTGACCTGGATCTCCTTGAAGGTTACGTCATCATAATTCAGCTGTATGGGGTTCCCGAAGAGGCCCACTTGAACGATCTCTCCCCCTTTCCGCACCTCTCGCAAACAGTCCTTTACGGCACCAAAAGCTCCAGAACATTCGAAAGAGACATCTACCCCCATTCCGCCCGTGAGCTCATGAATGGGAGAATTGAGATCTTGTTGATCGATCTGAGCGCAGTGATCCGCCCCCATCCGTTTCGCCAGTTTGAGCCTTTCCTCATCTCGTTGGGTGCCTGAGATAACGACCGTCGCTCCCGCGGCCTTTGCAACTTGCAGCACCAGTAGGCCGATGGGCCCCGGCCCCGTCACCAGGACCTTTTTTCCCGGCTCGACGGAGCTCCTCTCCATGACGGCGTGTATCGCACACGCCAGAGGCTCGCAGAGAGCTCCCTCCTGAAATGAGACATGATCGGGGAGGCGGTAAAGGCCGTCCTGACGTGTGACGACAAATGATGCAAAGGCGCCATCCCTGCCAGAGCCAAAGCCTAGTCTCTTTTCGCATCGCTGGGTTTGGCCCGATCTGCAGAATTCACAGACCCCGCAGAATTCGGCAACGGACTCCACGGTAACCCGATCCCCGACCGTCCACCCTTCGACGTTGGGGCCAGGCTCCGATACGATACCGCTGAACTCGTGCCCCATGGTAACGGGTGGAATGGCCTTTGGATAGAGATCCTGGAGAATGTGGATATCGGTGCCACAGACACCTGCATATTGGACCTTTACTAAAACCTCCCCTTCTCCGGGGCGAGGTGGATCTACATTCACGAGGTCCACGTGACCAGGTCCTCGGCGGAGTTTTCGCAGGGCTTGCATCGCTTGGCCAATTCTTTTCCGAGTCGCACGTTCAAATAGCACTCGGGGAGAATGCTCCAAGAAATGATTTTCCCTTCACCTTCCCTCCCGAGCAATGAATCCTTGGGTTTTTGTATCGATAAGTACTTTGCCAAGCTAAAATCGGTTATTAAGAACGGCGCTAACTATCTGAAGCCCTCAACGCAGTCAGTTCGGGGAAAGAACACTTAGATCGGTGGGTTGAGCTAACCTTCATCGGGCGTAAGTGGTCCTTTTTATTCGCGAAAGAATAGAATTTACCTCTCACAGAGCTTCATTGAGTTTGAATCTAAACCCGGCTTTTTCCTTTCAGAAGATGGGATTATATTCCCAAATAGGCCTCCTTTACCTGGGGATTGTCTAAGATCTCTTTCGCCTGACCCTGCAGGACAACGCTCCCATTCTCAAGAACGTAAGCTTGATCAGCTATAGAAAGTGAGTGAAAAACGTTTTGCTCAACCAGAAGTACGGTGATTCCCTGCGCGTTGATTTGCTTCACCGTCTCAAAAACCTGCTTTACTAAAAGAGGGGCCAGGCCGAGGGAAGGTTCATCCAACATGAGAAGTTTTGGGTTCGCCATCAGCCCGCGCGCTATTGCCAGCATCTGCTGTTCCCCCCCGCTTAAGGTTCCGGCTAGCTGGTTCTGTCTGTCTCGCAAGATCGGGAAAAGCCTAAAGACCACCTCAAGCTTTTCTTCCTTTCCCCTTCTCGCCTTGGGAGTATAGGCGCCGAGCTCCAGGTTTTCCGATACCGTCATGTAAGGAAAGAGAAGTCTCGCCTCGGGAATTTGGACAATACCCCGTTCGACGATCTGATGTGGGGGAAGGTTTTCGATTCTCTTGCCGAGAAATTCGATTGTCCCGGATGAGGACCGAATAACACCCGAGATGGTATTGAGAGTAGTGCTCTTGCCCGCACCATTTGAGCCAATAATTGAAACTATCTGGCCCTCCCTTATTTGCAGAGAGACATTTCGAAGGGCCTGAACATCACCATAATGGGCACTAATATTCTCCAGGTTAAGCAAGATACTCCTCCCCTAAGTAGGCATCGACGACCCTCTTATTTCTGGATATCTCCGCCGGGGTGCCCTCGGCTATTTTCTCTCCATGATGGAGGACGATTATCCGATGGGAGAGGGTCATTATCGCCTTCATTACATGTTCAATGATGAACAAGGTGATTCCCTGACGAGAAATTGCCCTGACAATACTGATTATCTCCTCGGTTTCCCGAGGATTTAAGCCTGCCACTACCTCATCGAGCAGGAGAATCTCAGGTTTGGTAGCAAGTGCCTTTCCAAGTTCAAGCCTCTTTCGATCGGCAATGGTCAAACTGGATGCTAGGGAGTCCCTCTGTCTCAGGAGCCCGATAAAATCCAGCACCTTCGTTGCTTCCTTCCTGGCCTCACTTGCCCTTCTTACCCGGGAAAATGCACCTACCATTACATTCTCCAAGACAGTCATATTGTTGAAGGGCTTGACCAATTGAAAGGTTCTCCCAATATGGTTTAGACAGACCTTGTGGGGTGGTTTTAGACCGGTGATTTCCTCCCCTCTGAATTCAATTTTTCCCGAGTCGGGAGAAAGGAATCCCGTGATCAAATTGAAAATAGTGGTCTTTCCAGCCCCATTGGGCCCTATCAAACCGAGAATCTCCCCCTTCTTAATTTCAAAACTTACGTCTTTCACCGCGGCCAATCCCCCAAAGTACTTCGTTAACGAGTGAACCTGAAATAGGGGCGATTTTACCTCTTCATCCTCAGGGTCCGGATCCTGGGGATCTGAAGTCTCGGTTGTGAGAGCAGGGGAGGGACCAGTCACCTCCGTTGCCAGGGCCTGTTTTGCCCCAGGGAGCCTTCTCAAGAAGGGCTCGTACCAGGTTTTCAACCAACCGGCCACTCCTCGGGGAAAATAGATTACCGCCACCACCAAGACAATGCCGTATACGATAAAGTTGAGCCCGGCGGAAATGCCCCCCAGGTAACCTCTCAAAAGTACATCAAGGGGGATTAAGATGAACGCTCCGATGACGGGGCCGATTACGGTCCCGAGTCCCCCAATGATGGCTAAAAGGGCGAGTTCAATGGAAAGAGGCAGGGAAAAAACAGTATCAGGATCGATAAACAGGAGATACTGAGCATAGAACGTGCCCGCAACAGCGGTGAAGAAGACACTGATTATGAGAGCGATCAGCTTACAGCGGGAGGTATTGACACCCAGAGTCTCCGCCGCATCTTGGTCCTCTCGAAGGCTAATGAGGTAGAACCCGAATCGGGAATTTCTGATAATATAAGAAACAAGAATGATGAGGAGCATCAACCCAAGGGCAATATAAGCATAAGGAATTTTGCTGCGGAACATAAAATTTTCCATACCCGGCTTGAAGGGAATTAACAAACCCACCCCGCCCTGGGTTAAACCCCTCCAATAGGAGGCGACATAACGGAGTACCTCGGCAAAAGCTATCGTGGCGAGGGCAAAAAAGTGGCTCCTCAACCTGAAGCAGGGAACGCCAATTCCGATGGCTATGAGAATCGCCAGGCCGGCCCCTGCGAACATCCCGAGCCAGGGAGAGAGGCCGAATTTCAGCCACAAGAGCGTTGAGGTATAGGCACCTATCCCGAAGAAGGCAGTGTGACCCAGAGAGATCTGACCGGCGAATCCTCCCACCAAATTCCAGGCTGCTGCCAACGTGCCCCAAAAGAAGATCATAAGGATAAGGTCTTCATAAAATGGGTTTCGGGGCAGGATGGGAAGGACAAATAGAAATGCCATTAAGGCCAATGGGAAGTAGAACCGGGGGTGAAACGGCTTCCGAGAACTTTTCATTGAATTGAAGCCCATGTCCTTACCTATTTTTTATCCCTCGATCTATCCTCGACCGAACAGTCCGGTAGGTTTCAGTAGGAGTATGAGGATAAATATGACAAAGTACACTGCCTCCTTGAGATGGGGCGAGAGGAAAAACCCACTGAAAGCCTCCACTACTCCGATAATGAGGCCGCCAACGAGGGCACCGACGAGACTGTTATATCCTCCCAGTATTACCACCACGAAGGCGATTAACACAAACAGCGCCCCCACGGTAGGAAAGGCGTAGTAAATAGGGATAAGTATCGCCCCGGCCGCTCCCACACAGGCTATACCAATACCGAAGGCAATCTTATACATCCGGTAGATGTCAATCCCCATGAGCATGGCAGCCCTTTTTTCCTGCGCAAGTGCCCGGATGGCCTTGCCGGTATATGTTCTCTTGAGAAAGATAAGCAGAACAGCTATTATCGCCAGGGCGAGAATGAAAGCCACCAAGCGGGGAAAACTTATCATCAAGCCGCCCGTCTTTAAGGAGAAGGTGGAGTAAGCAGTCCTCACCGTCCGATAATCCGCCTTCCAGAGAAAAAGTGCTCCATTCTGCAAGACCAATGACACCCCGACCGTGGCGAATATCTGATTAAGGGGAGGAGCGTGGATTATGGGTTGAATAATGATTCTTTGGACGGCCCACCCTATGAGGAAGAAGGAGGGAATTATCATGAATAGGCTCACATAGGGATCCACGCCGTACAGCTGAAACAGCCAAAAGGATGCATACATGCTCAGCATGAGAAATTCACCATGGGCGAAATTAATGATTTCCACCACACCAAAGATTAACGTAAGGCCAATGCTTATCAGGGCATAGATTCCCCCCAACAACAACCCGTTTATGACTAACTGTATGAGTGTGGCTGCCATTTGTTACCTCAGGAGAGTGGATCAATAATTCATCGGGAAGAAGGGGGAAACACCCCCTTCTTCCCTTGCGTTCTTTGAGTTCTTCCCCATGATGCTACTTTACAAAACTGGTTTCGCCTTTCCCCCTTTGCTCCCAGGTTGGCAGGGGAAGCAGAGGGTTCCTTATCCCGAATTCCACCGGATAGACCACCCACATCCTCTGTTCCTGCCACTGCATCAAAGCAGGGTGAGCTAAGAGATTCTGTCCAGCAGCCGGGTGTTCGGGAGGAGCGAACTTCACCCCAAAGCCGAAAATGGTGTTCCCTTTCGGTATGTCCACTTCAAGTGCGGCGTTTCGAACAGCCTCCGGATCGAGCGAACCAGCCTTGGGGAGAACTTTCTCGAACAGCACTCGAGCACCCACGAAACCCAGGGAGGCATGAGTGGCCGGGAGGTGTCCAAATTTCTTGTTGAATTTCTCCTGAAATTCCTTCAAGACCGCTTTGGTGTCGGGACTCAGAACGTCAGGGTTTATGCCAATGGCCGGGTCGATGTTGAAGATATAGTTGGCCTCATCGCCAAAGGTCTTTGCCCAGTCCGGCATGCCATGACAGGCTCCAGTTCCGATAAAGGCTTTGACATTAAGATCCGCTTCCTTTGCCTGACGCCAGAACAGCAGGCCGTCTTGAAGGTAACTCGTGGCGATAATCACATCAGGCTCTCGGGCCTTAAACCGCATTACCACGGGTGAGAGGTCAACGGTTTTGAGGCTGTAACTGTCAGTAGCCACCAAGGTCATCCCCAGTTTCAGGGCATGCTGGGCTGCATTACTCCCAACCGTGGTTCCGTAGAGAGAATCCTCGAACATTATGGCTACCTTGAGCTTTTTCGGATCTATCCCCAACTTCGGCGCTACCACCTCCTTGGCAAAATCCACGGCCATAATGCCGAACTGACTGGCTCGGGGACATGTCCTGAAGAGGTATTTGAATCCCCTCTCCGTAATGGGATCGGCAATTGCCCCCTCTTCCCAGTAGATGACCTTATTCCTCTCAGTGACCTCACTTGCAGCATAGGATCGAGAACTGGAATAGGTCCCGAAAATCAGCTTCATTCCCTCAACGGAGATGAGTCGCTCACATTCGGTCATGGCCTTCTTCGGGTCAACCCCGTCTCCCTTGACCCACTCAATCTGCTTCCCCCAGAGACCACCCTTCGCGTTTATGATATCCGCCGCGACAGTAGCCCCGTTAAAGGTCTCCTGTCCAAGCAGCGCTAGAGGTCCGCTAAATGGAAATAGGGCCCCTATCCTCACCTTCTCGGCGGCCATCACTGCGGGAGAAGCACATAATATGAACACCAGCAGTAACGCCACTAGCAATCCAATTGTGCTCTTTCTCATTTCTTGGCCTCCTTTCATTGCTGAAGAACCAATTATGCTTTTACTCGTTTCTTCACCCCCTTTCGGTCTACATAACCTTGTCCAGAAGTTGGAAACCTCACCTCCTTTCTCTCAATGAAAATTTATTCGCTCGTTCACGCAAAAACAAATCGATCCCTCATATGCGCAATTGCGATTTTGGTTTTCGGACGATTTGGCTTTACCGAGGATAAAAAGGCAAAGAGCCTGCAAGGAGGTGTGACATTCCTCGGAGACTCCATATCGGCATCTTCTGGAAACCCTCTTTCATTGCTCACCCCAGAAGGGAGAAATTATGAACTTCTCAAAATCATAATAATAGGCCCTTCCCCTTATAACACAGTGGGATTTAAAGTCAAACTTTTTTTAAACTTGGCTTAGACTTTTTAGCATTTCTGTTCTTTTCCGATCTCCTTGAGAATTTATCCCCCTCATCTCCTCTGCACCCCGATGGTTTTGATTCTCTATTTCAAGATAAAACCCGTGATTAATCAAAGACACCAATTCTGATTTACATTTGAAATATTGTGTGCATTGAGAACCGGAGAATCCGCAAATTCAGCCAGAAACAAATAACTTCTATCATTATATCCAGGGGTATGCTATGCGGTTTTGAGGGAATGGGAAGATGATAGACGTGAATCGTGAATTACGATCCTTTCAGAGTTTTACCAAAAGAAAAAAATGGAGGAGGGTTTCGGGATGAAGGAGATTCTTGCGATGAAAGGGGCACGGGTTATTGTTGAAATTTGTGCTTCTGTTTTCTGCTGCTCCCAACATTGAGGCCAATTTCTCTCCAGTTGAGGGAACAGTGGAGGGGATTTTTGTTGCGGATGCCAGCATCCCCTATCTCGGCATAGGCCTCCTTTCGACCCCTGTTACCTTTACGATAAAGGATGGAAAGGTTGTGAAGGTAGAGGGAGGAAATGAAGCGGAAAGGCTCAAAAATATCTGGGCGGAAATAAATGACCCGAATGTCTACAACGTTGCTCAAGTGGCGGTAGGGCTGAATCCTGAGATCAAAGCCCCCGTAGGAAGGCTGGGATGTAATTATGATGAAGGGGCTTTTGGAACCGCTCATATTGGAATTGGAACGAGCTCCATTCTTGGGGGGGAGGTGAAAGCATCTACGCATTTTGATGCGGTTATGACCAATCCAACGATAAAACTTGATGGGAAGGAACTCTTGAAAGATGGGGAACTTTTCATCTGATCTTCTTGGGGATGGATCTGCATATCATGCCCATCGCATGCCTTTGATCTTGATTCTTTATTTGAAGATAAATTAATTACTTTTTGCCGATGAACTGTTCTCCTGTCCTAATGTATTTACCTAGAAAATAGTATTTTCGGAATTATTCTATCCCAATCGTGGGTATATCCTCACGTAATTCCTTTCCGGTCCAAATAATCCAACCCGCTCGAAGGTCCGGGATCTCCTCTTCTCAAATGCTGGCCACATCGTTTCTTCTGTTTTGACTTTAGTCAAAGTATTTATTCAGTCTGCGACAGATATTGTTATTAGGCGTTCATCAACGAGGAATGCTGATGAAGTGCCAAAAAAAATACAGTTAGAAGGGAGAAACATAAGATGCCACTCTATTTGGATATCCACAGGAATGTGAAAGGGATGACTCCGAAAAAACTCGCCGATGCCCACCAGAAGGACCTCGAGGTTCAGGACAAGCACGGCGTCAAGTACCTAAAATATTGGTTTAACGAAGGCGAAGGTACCGTCTTCTGTCTGTGCGAGGCCCCCAGCAAAGAAGCGGCTCAAGCGGTGCACCGTGAGGCCCATGGTGGCGTTGCGGACGAGGTCATCGAGGTGGAGGAGGGTTCGTAGTGGGATCGCAGCCTGCATGCCGAGAGGCTCATAGTTTCTTACTCTTTCGCTGACTCTCGGAACGGCTTCTGCAAGGGTGGGGGATCATTGAGGATACCTAAGAAAGTGGGGAGAAATACTATGCCGCACGTTCTTTTCTCCCATACCGTCGAGGACTGCTCCAAGTAAAAGCCTCTGTTCGGTGAGCACGGTGTCACACGCAGGGCTAGCGGTTTCCGAGCGGCTCAGTCCCAACCCTTATCATCATAGATTTCGTTCACCTTCCCCCTCATAGCAGAAGTCTTGATTCCTCAGCATTCCGAATGTGAAAGAAATACCATAAACAAGGCAGTAAAGATTTCAGCCACCAAGGCAACATGCCATGCTCGGGGATCGATCATACTCTTATGGAGGGCATAGATAGTCAAGGGAGCAAAGATAGATACCCCGAAAACGATGGAAAACCCCAAAAAGCCAAAATATCCTCCCCTCTTTCACCCGAGAGGCTCCGCATCGCGTGCAGAGTGGCCGATAAGACGATACGCACAACTTTCCCCAAAAAAGTTTTTATGTGGTATTACTTTATGTTATAAAGACATGAGTGGATTAGAGTAGAGATTTCTCAGCGGCGTATTTTGCCTGGTTGGAGCGCCGAAAGTGCATCTCCTTTTAAGGTTGAGGGAAAACTCTCGGGCAAAGGGACTCTAATTCATTTTGTCTTCTGGGGAAAGCCTATCAAAGGATCACCGGCTTTTCCCCTCTCGACAGAATCCGTGGACTCGGCGAAAGGTATGACGGCGTTTGATGATTGAAAAATCCCATGCCAAAGGCCTTTTCGGGAAAAGAACTGCTTGCGTCCGAGTTTTTCCTGTCAGGAGAACTGAGTGATTTTTTAAAGATTCAGGAAGTAACATGCAAAAGATCTTAGTAACCGGTGCCGCAGGACAAATTGGCTCGGAATTGACGACGGCCTTACGGAAAAAATACGGCAGCGAAAATATTATAGCTACAGGTCACAAGAAAAAGCCGGATAAGGCTTTGCTTGAATCGGGTCCATTTCACTTTATTGATTGTACCGAGATAGATACAGTTGCTGAAATGGTAAACAAATATAAGGTGAGCACTATCTATCATCTTGCTGCAATACTTTCTTCAGTGGCGGAATCCAATCCCCAACTCGCCTGGAATGTGAATATGGTTGGTCTTTATAACGTGTTAGAAGTAGCCCGGAAATATGAATGCTCTGTCTTTACTCCGAGTTCTATCGGTGCGTTTGGGCCAACCACTCCTTTAAATAGAACGCCACAAGAGACGATTCAACGTCCGAACACAATGTATGGCGTAACCAAGGTCGCTGGCGAACTGCTCTGCGATTATTATTTTAAGAGATTTGGTGTGGATACGCGTGGAGTTCGCTATCCTGGAATCATTTCTTATGGGACTCTACCTGGCGGCGGCACCACGGATTATGCTGTAGACATTTACTATGACGCGGTCAAGCAAAAGAAATACACCTGTTATCTCAAAAAAGGTACTTATTTGGATATGATGTATATGCCAGATGCGCTAAGAGCTGCGATTGACCTCATGGAAGCAAACCCGGCAAAACTGAAGCATAGAAATGCCTTTAATGTCACGGCTATGAGTGTTGCTCCGGAAAACATTGCTGCTGAAATCAAAAAAATCATTCCGGAATTCACCATGGATTTCAAAATAGATCCTCTCAGACAAGCAATTGCTGACTCTTGGCCAAATAATATGGATGATAGTGTTGCTCGTGAAGAGTGGGGATGGCAACCGGAGTATGACCTCGAATCTATGACAAAAGATATGATAGAAAAACTCTCTCAAAAACTGAAAATAAAAGTATATTAGCACCAAAAAATCTCCCTGCTCTCAATGGGAGCAAAGCCTCATCAACTGCATTTCAGAGGGGGGTTTCCCTTTACGAAAAGATTTATGTGGTCGATTCAGTTGTGGCTAGTTTTTTGCTCTTTTAATTCATGGGGGGAACAAAATGCCAGTTAAAAAATTCGAACCCGTATTAGTTGAAAAACTTGATGAGCTTAAGGGAAAAGGGACACTTAAGGGCAGGGAAATGGTGATAACAGGCGTGAAACCCGCTGAACATAAGAAAGGCCCACGATACTTTATTGAAGGACGCGGAGAAATGGAATTTCTCAGAATGAATTCCAATTCTTATCTCGGAATGTCCTTGCGCAGAGAGATAATCGAGGCAGAAGAAGAAGCTTCAAAAAAATATGGCGTTGGTCCTGGGGCAGTCCGTTTTATTAGCGGAACCTATCAACCACATATTGAGTTAGAAAAAAAACTGGCGAAGTTCCATAACCGCGAATCGGCAATGATTTTTAGTTCTGCTTATGCCACAATGATGGGAATTTTATCACCATTGATAGACGATGAGACCACCGTCATCAGTGATGAATTGAACCATAATTGTATTATCAATGCTATCAGGCTTTCCCGACCCAAAATCAAGGAGATTTACAAACATCTGAGTATGACTGATCTCGAGGACAGAATAAAAAACGTTATCAAGAGAGGAAAACGAGTCCTAATCGTTACAGATGGAATTTTCAGTATGAGAGGCGACTATGCGCCGCTGAATATTATTGAAGAAATTGCCAACAAATATGATCCAGAATTTGAAGAAGGCATTATTACCATTGTAGATGATTCCCATGGTGTAGGTGCCTTTGGGAGAACTGGACGCGGAACTGAGGAATATACTAATGCGAAAGGCATTGACATAATAGTTGCAACGATGGGGAAAGCCTTGGGAGTGAATGGCGGATATTTAGCGGCAAATTCTACGATCATAAAGTACCTCCGGGAGACAGCTCCTTTTTATATATATTCAAATCCCATTACACCTTCAGAAGCAGGCTCGGCAATGAAAGCCCTGGATATTTTAGATAGCGAAACGGGGATCCGGTTATTAGAGAATCTGCGCAAACTGACAAAACGCTTCGAAAAAGGACTGGTTGATTTGGGTTATGAGATTATAGAGAGCGAGCATCCGGTCGTGCCGCTAATGATCAGGGATACAAAAAGAACATCTGAACTCGTTCACTATCTGACCGAGAATGGCATATTAGCTACTGGGTTGAATTATCCGGTAGTTCCAAAAGGGGATGAGGAAATAAGATTCCAGGTTTCGGCTGATCATACTGAGTATGATATAGACTATGTCCTCGGGATATTGAAGAAATTTAAAGAGACAAAAAAAACAAAGTGATATCCTGGAACGTTGCAACCGAATTCTTCTATCCTCCCTCAGAGGACTTCTCGCTTCCATGACGGAAGATTTCAAAGCATTCTGAAAAACAGTGCATCGCGCCCGGGGCCAGGATAGGGTTCTAATCCATTGCTAGGCTGGCACAGGACGAACTCGGAATGATTATGCTGGGAGGGTGACGGGACCTCAATCGGCAAACGGGAATCTTGAACCTTGTAAAGCGGCCGGATTTCATAATTTTTGGATCTAGCCAAAGATGAAAGATTGATCTTTTCTTTGCCATTTGTACATAGTAGATGAATCCAATCGTGCGGACTCAGCTCTGATAATCATAGATTTCAACCGCAACTGTCATGCCCTAACGGGGACCTACGAGGTCATTAGATGTTAGAAGTCTCTATTTTCCGAGATAGGCCTGATAACGGGTATGATCTCTAGTTAGCTCATTTTCGATAGAAATAACCCCATCTCAAAATCCAATCATTCTATGAAATCGTGGGAAAACGAGAGATATTCCAAGGAAATTTGAGAATTATTGAGATTATGAGATGTTTAAAATATCAATACGGTTTTCTGTGATTTACTGCAGAAACGAGTGAGGAATTCTTGAAGATTGTGGTCTCTGAAATAAGCTATAAGAGGGTTTTGCATCTTCCTATCAAGCAGAATGTGGGCAGAGACGAATTGTCATTGGCCAAATTTCATGTCACCTTCATGGAATGTAACTATTTGATCATATCGGGGGAGAAATGAAAAGAATGAGGAATCTAGAGGGGAGGATCACCGTTCAAAAAAAGATTTTCCTTTCATGTTCATTTATGATAGTAGAAGCGGAGAGGGGATTTCTTCAATTCCCACACCGCGAGAAGGGGGGTGATATTCGTATCCTATTTGTCGGGAGAGATGGAATCCACTAGGGTGTTGCGTGTTAAACAAGAGACAAACAGGAGGAAAACCATGAAGGGGAAAAAAGCGTTAAGATTTCTATTCATTAGTTTTACACTTCTCATTCTCACCCTATCATTTCAGGGGCCGCCCGCCCGTGGCGAGGTGACTCAGCTCTCCATGGGAACTGCCACGGTAGGGGGCATCTTTTACAATATAGGGATGCCTGTGGCCCAATGTGTGAATAAGGCCTGGCCCGAGGTTAACATCACGGCGGAAATCACCCAGGGTTCCACGGAGAACCTTCGCCTTATCGCTCAGAAGAAGATCCAGCTGGCCGTTATCACCCCCATGATTGGGGTTTTTGCCCGAAAGGGGATCAGAATGTTCAAGGGGAAACCCGCCGATTCGCGAGCGGTAGTCCGTCTGTTGCCCAACGCCAATATCTGGGCGGTCCTTACAAAATCCAAGGTCAAAAGTATCCCCGAGCTGAAGGGAAAAAAGGTCGGTGTGGGCCCCGCCTCTGGTGGTCTTGGCGTCGTTGCCAGAAGCCAGCTAACCGCTAATGGAATCGAATACAAGAAGGATATCAAACCCTTCTTCCTGGGTGCCGGAGCGATGGCCGAGGCGCTCAAGGATGGGACGGTTGAGGGGACCATCTTGACCGGCGAATTGGCCCAGATGGTAACCGCTACACACAAAATCAGGATCCTTCCGTGGGACGAGAAGACGGTAGACGCGTTCATAACGAAGAATCCCTATTACGCGAAGTATACCTATCCTCCCAATTATTTTAAGGGCGTTGACTACCCTGTCCTGACGGTTGATAATGGGGTTCAGTTGATCTGTCAGAAGGATGCGGATGAAGATCTTATCTATAAGCTGGCCAAGACGATCGTTGAGAACTTAGACTGCGTAGCGAAAATCTATGCGCCCGCCAAGACCATCACCCCGGAGTTCGCCGCATCAGAACTGGCCAACCCCTTTCACCCCGGCGCGATAAAGTACTTCAAGGAGAAGGGTATCTGGAAGAAGTAAGGCTCTCTCTGGGGGGATAATGCAAGACGATAGGGAAGCCAAGGAAGACCAATCTGAGATTAGGTCAATAGTGGGGAAATGGATCGCCATTGCTTTTTCCGTCTTCGTGATCTATTCAATGGCGACCTTGAGGATCCAGGAGCTTCAGCAGCTGAGTTTTTTCCTCGGTTTTGCGCTGGCATTGGCCTTTATTCATTATCCCCTCCATCCGGGGAGGCCAAACTTCAAGCCATTTATCGTGATCGATTTCATACTGGCTGGCCTGAGCTTTTCCCTGGGATTGTATATCCTGTACGATTATTGGGAGTTTATCTTCCGCGTTGGAATTCCCACGAAATGGGATATNNTTCAGTTTTTTAGCCCTTGTTCTCGTCCTCGAGGCCACCCGCCGTGCTGTCGGGTGGCCCTTGCTGATCATCGTCCTTGCCTTCCTCCTCTATACGTTCTTTGGTCACTTACTGCCACCTCCCCTTTCCCACAAGGGATATGGCCTCGAGAGAATTACCACCACGTTCTACATGACGAAAAACGGGATATTTGGCGTTGCGTTGAGGGTGATGTCCAATTTTATCTTTCTCTTCATCGCCTTTGGCGCCTTTTTCAGCATAAGTGGCGGTACGGAGTTCTTTATAGATTTGGCCAGATCAATTTTCGGGAAGCTAAGGGGGGGGCCTGCTAAGATTGCCGTCGCGGTCAGCGGAATGATGGGGACGATCTCGGGGAGCGCGGTGGCCAATACCGTCACCACAGGCACCTTCACCATACCGCTCATGAAACGGATCGGGTTTGAGGGCCACGTTGCCGGGGCAGTTGAGGCAACGGCCTCTTCGGGGGGAGCCCTCATGCCCCCGGTTATGGGGGCGGCAGCCTTCATCATGGCCGAGTTTTTGGGCATCCCCTATATTACCATCTGCAAGGCGGCACTCATCCCCGCCATCCTCTATTATCTGGCCATCTTNNCATTGAAGATTGGGATTCGGGGATTGCCCAAAAGCGAGCTCCCGGACATCAAGGCTGTTTTCGGCAAGAGATGGGTATTTATTGTTCCGTTGTGTGTATTAGTTTTGACGTTAATTCTCGGATACTCCCCTCGGGTAGCCGTCCTCTACGCGATTGCGGCAACCATCATCATGAGCTTCTTCAAGAAAGAGACGAGAATTACCCCCTCCAAATTCCTGGATGCCTTGGCCAAGTCCGGATTTGATTCGGTCATGGTCTCCTGTGCTTGCGGTGCCGCTGGAATCGTGATCGGGGTGGTTCTCTTGACGGGTATGGGGACGAAAATTACCACGTTTGTCCTCCAAGTCTCCGCAGGCTCTCTCATCATCGCACTGCCCTTTGTGATGCTGACATCCATCCTCTTCGGGATGGGTCTTCCAACAGTGGTCTGTTATGTCCTTTTGGCCGCAACGGTGGCCCCCTCGCTCGTCGAAATGGGGGTTGTTCCCCTGGCAGCTCATCTCTTCATTTTTTATTTCGGAATGCTCTGTATGGTGACCCCTCCGGTTGCCTTTGCGGCTTATGCAGGGGCGGCGATCGCCGAAGCTGATCCCATGAAAACGGGATTCTCGGCATGGACGTTTGCTTTAGCAGGGTTTTTACTGCCGTACATGTTCGTTTACAATAAAGCCCTCTTATTGATGGGATCCGTACCGAACATTATCCTGGCCGTCATTACCTCGCTCATAGGCATCGTTTGCCTCGGAGCGGGTATCATCGGTTACCTTCTGAGGGAAACCCGGTTCTACGAGAGAATATTTCTGTTCATGGCGGCCTTTTTGCTCATCAAACCTGGATTGATGACTGATCTCCTCGGGCTTCTGTGCGTGGTAGCAACCATCTACCTTCAACTAAGAAAATCTCCACGCTTGATGCCTGGCAGGACAAATCCATGACGCCCTGACCCGAATCGTGGGAGGTTTTGTTCTTCCAGAACCTCTGTGGAATGTCATAGAGTATACGGTGGGATCTCATGTATCCGAATAAATAAGGAGGGGGATATCATGCCACCGGTGATTGACCGGGATAAGTGCAATGGATGCGGAATCTGCGACGAACATTGTCCTTTGGATGTGCTCTATATGAAAAATGAAATGGCAGAGGTTCGATATCCTGACGAGTGCTGGCACTGCGGGGTATGCCGGCAGGACTGCCCAACGGGGGCGGTGACCATGGAATTTCCACTGATCATGCTGGCCGTTTGAAGCCATGGCCTTTTTTGTATCCCCCATGGATCATGGAGGAGGCTGAATTGAAGACGGGACACGTTTATCAGATTGAGACCGACGTGGCGATTATCGGGGGCGGGACAGCAGGGCTCAACTCCGCCATGGCTGTGGCCGAAAGGGGTCTCAAGGTACTCGTGGCCGATAAGGCCAATATTGCCCGCAGCGGGGCCATCGCCGGGGGCGTTGACCATTTTTTTGCCTACCTTGAGACAGGTGAGCCCTGGGACACCCGAGAGGCGTACTTGAAATATGTGGGTCGTGTTGCACGGGGGGCGGCCAACCTGAAAATCCATGAAGGGGTCTACTGCGAGGAGTTAAAAGCCGCTATCGAACGGGTAGAACGCATCGGGGTTTCCCTGAGAAATCCGGCGACCGGAGAATTTCACCGGACCCAGGCCATGGGGCAACCCGGCCCCTACGCTATCAATTTCAATGGAAAAAGGCTTAAGCCAAAGATGGCCGAGGAGGTCCGAAGGCTCGGTTGCCAAGTACTGGACAGGGTCCAGGTCACCAATCTCTGTCTCTACGACGGGGAGTTCGCAGGATTCACCGGGTTCAATATTCGCACGGGTGATTTTTACCAGGTTCGGGCTAAGGCAGCTATTATCTCCACCGGCAATACCAACCGGATGTTCAGAGCCCAGACGGGCAACCCCTTCAACCTGTGGTACTGCCCGGCCTGCACCGGAGACCTGCACCGTGCGGCCTTCGACGCAGGGGTAGAGTTGGCGAACATGGAATATGTCCGTTTGACCATCGTACCGAAAGGGTTCAGCGCCCCGGGATTCAATGCCTTTTTTGGTATGGGTTCCCACTTGGTCAACTCCCTGGGAGAACGGTTCATGGAGCGGTACCACCCAATGGCCGATCTGGCGCCGCGGAATTATATGGTCTGGGGTGCGCTCCAGGAGATCAAAGAGGGCCGAGGCCCAATCTATATGGACTGTCGCCATTTGAGTCAAAAAGACCGAGAGCACCTGTTCACTACCCTGGGCTATGACAAGGATACCCTGCCGGACTTCTTGATCAAAAAGGGATACAATCTGGAGGGGACCATGATCGAGATGACGGTCTCCGAGCCCATGCAGGCACGCCCCTCGGAGCTCTGCGGCAGCGGAATCAAGATCGACGAGAACTGTTCCTCTAACGTACCTGGTCTATTCGCAGCTGGAGATTCCTCCGATCAGATGGGCTGTCTGCACATGTGCGTGGCCGGAGGCTATGCCGCCGGGAGACTGGCCGCTGACTCTGCAAGCAAGATCAAGCACCTCAGGCCCCTTGATCCCAAGGAAATGACGGATGAAAGGGAAAGGGTTTTCAGACCACTCGGGAAAAAGGAAGGAATGCCTTACTGGGAATTCGAGGACGTTGTCCGAATCATCACCACGGATCACTTCGGCCCGGTCAAGACCGAGAACAGCCTGAGGAGCGCGATGGCCAAGCTCGACAAGCTTGATGCAGTGCGGGCAGACCTCAAGGCGGACAATTTACATGAGTTGATGCGCGTTCACGAGGCTATGAACATCCAGCAGGTGGCCAAAATAACGGCTGCGGCTGCTTTGGCCCGCAAGGAGACTCGATTCCCTCCGTATCACTACCGGACGGATTTCACCGAAACCGACGATGAGAACTACTGCGGCCTCATAGTGGTGAAGAAGGGCCCGGACGGCGAAGTCACTACCCGTTTTGAGCCTCTCTCCTATGAGTCATAAACGGGTTGCAAGGGGTCAGATTTGGGGTTGAGCATTGAACCTCTGGCGAGGATAAAGAAACCCATTTCCCTCGTTTTTCAGAGATCTCTCGAACGTAAATTAACAAAAGGTAGTGGTGAGTATGTTATCAGGATATGCCGGAAGTATCGCATGGGTAGATCTCACAAGGGGAAGTGTTAGGGTTGATGAATTAGGAGAGGGGATCGCCAGAAAGTATCTGGGTGGCAAAGGTTTGGGTGCCTACCTTCTCTATCGCAGCCTGAACCCCCACATCCATCCGTATGGTCCAGAAAATAAGCTGATTTTCATCACTGGGCCTCTTACGGGGACTCCTTTTCCGGCCGTCTCGAGGTCAGGGGTAATAACTAAATCTCCCATGACGGGGACATTCTTGGATTCCTATTCAGGAGGATTCTTCGGCCCGCATATGAGATATGCTGGGTATGATGCGTTAGTCATAACGGGGAAGGCAAACAGTCCCGTCTATATTCTTGTGGATGACGGAGTGATCTCCATCAAGGAGGCGGATCATCTCTGGGGACTTTCCACATCCGAAACCGAAGCCGGGTTGAGGAATGAGTTGAAGGCGGACAAGGGGGAAAAGGTAAGCGTTGCTGCCATTGGACAGGCAGGGGAGGGGCTCGTTCGATTCTCAAATATCGAAAGCAACCGGAGGGCCTATGGGAGGGGCGGTGCCGGTGCTGTAATGGGTGCCAAGAATCTTAAAGCCGTTGTTATCAGGGGTGATGGGGGAATCCCGATCGCTGATCAACGGGGTTTTGAGGAGATCGTGAGGCGCTGTCGCGGGAAAATTGCGGAGCATCCTCTGACCAGGAAAGGAGGGGTTTTTCCTCGGGTTGGAACCATGATGACGGTTGATTTAACCCACGAAACGGGGACCCTTCCAACGAGGAACTGGCAGGAGAATACATTTG
>JABAOH010039731.1_pt1 | contig 23280 bp, 21 predicted proteins | sample 7062181 | NCBI WGS metagenome assembly JABAOH01 (sample SAMN14538630, study PRJNA623070) | marine sediment metagenome | biome: marine biome [ENVO:00000428]; feature: marine pelagic biome [ENVO:01000023]; material: deep marine sediment [ENVO:00002113]; isolation source: pool of 5 deep marine... | reverse complement strand
AATATGGGTGCGAGCCCGGTTCCCCCGCTTTCGTCTGAACCACATTCTTGGCTCAGTGACGTGGTTACCACCTCATTCGGAAGGCTACCTTCTCGGTGGACGCCTCTTTTGCCAGACAGAGGGTCCCCTCGGGCCATGCTTTGTCGTATCGCCAGCCCACCATAGCACCCTTTTGTCGCGGGCGAGTTTTGGTTCAGAGAGATCGCCAGGTCCATCGCGGCGCATAATGGTATAGGGTGAGTGAGGAGGCGTTATCTGGTTTATCCAACCGATATCTCTTCCTCGCCTCTCCTGGTCGTCTCAGTTGCCGGTCCAACCAATAAAGTGGAAGAAAGCAGGATGGTCCGTCTCGATGGGCACGACCTGGTCCTCCGTGGGGAACCACCGCAACCCGGTACCGGTGAAAGCATCTCGTCCATAGGCATAGGCCTCAATAGGCATAAAAGGAGGCAGTACAGTGACCAGTTCAGTTTTCATGGATCATTCTTTCCGACCGTCTAAGTCTCTTCAGGTATGGTCAAGATACTTTTTCCAATAAACCGTTTTCGAAATCGGGCGTCTTTCCCCATTTTCTCCTGGTTAGAAATGTCACTGCTCAGCCTTGGACAGCCTTTGCCTACTGCTGGACGAAGGGGGCAGGGGGGGTTGTCCGTCCAAGAAGAAAAGTAAAGTCCTCACCCGTAAAGCCTCAATGGCTTGGCATGAAATTTGAGTTAAACCTCATTCTCCCATCGAAGAGGTGCTGTTAGTCCGCGCCAGACGAAACTTAGAGAGGGCAAGGCGGCTCTTTTCCTTGAAAATAACAGGGTGAAGTTTTATACTAGTAGTAAATTTTTGGGGATAGAGGCGGCTATGAGTGACGACGAGGTGACAGGCGGAAAGATACCCGATCAGAAGGAACTGGAGAAGGAACTCAATGATTATCTAGGAAAGAAGTATGGCGACAGGGTCAAGCTCGTCGTGCCTATGCTTTTTCCAAAAGCCGACAGGGACCGAGAAGACAAGGACGGCGATGGTAAGAGCGAGAAGAAGTCTCAACAGATCAATTTCGATCTGAAACCAGAAGAACTGGAAACCTACCTCGATGAGTTCGTCATAAAACAGGATCGCGCCAAAGAGATCTTAGCGACCAAGGTGTGTACCCACTTCAATCGGATCAAGTCTGAGAGGGGTTCTGAAAAAAAGAGCCGAAAGGAAGTGGGGCGGATTAAGAACAACATTATCATGATGGGCCCCACCGGTGTGGGGAAGACTTACCTGATCAAGTTGATCGCCAATAAGATCGGGGTCCCTTTCGTTAAAGGGGATGCAACAAAATTCAGCGAAACCGGGTATGTTGGCGGCGACGTGGAAGACCTTATCCGTGATCTGGTTCATGAGGCCGACGGGGATATCAAGCTTGCAGAAAATGGCATTGTGTACCTGGACGAAATCGACAAGATCGCCTCATCGAACAACCTGATCGGTCCGGATGTTTCCAGGACCGGTGTCCAGCGAGCTCTGCTCAAGCCCATGGAAGAGACGGAGATTGACCTCAGGGTCCCTCACGATCCAGTTTCGCAACTGGAGGCCATCGAGCAATATCGTAAGACAGGAAAGCACCGCAAAAAAACGATCAATACCCGTAACATCCTGTTCATCATGAGCGGTGCGTTTGGTGGTCTAGAAGAGAACATAGAGAAAAGATTGAACAGGGAGGGGATCGGGTTTCGTGCCGAAATCAAATCGAAAGACGAGAAGGCAGCCTATCTAAAGGAAGTGAAGGCGGAGGACCTGATCGACTACGGTTTCGAGTCTGAGTTTATCGGGCGGCTTCCGGTCACGGTGGTGTTCGATCGATTGGAAATAGAGGATCTTCATGAGATCTTAAAGAATCCGAACAACCCGATAATCATTGGGAAGAAGCGTGATTTCAAGGCCTATGGAATTGAAGTCCTCTTCGAAGAGAGAGCGCTCTATCGTTTGGCAGAGAAAGCCTTTGAGGAGAAAACCGGAGCACGGGGGCTGGTGAGTGCGGTTGAAAAAGTTCTTCTCAAATTTGAGAAAAGACTGCCGTCGACCAACATTACCCGCTTTGTGGTAACAGAGGCCACAGTGGACGACCCACAGGGGGAATTGGAGCGACTCCTATCTGGTGATAAAGATGCAGAGATGACAGAGCTTTATGAGCAGGTTGCCGCAGCAGAGAAGAACGCAATTAAAAAGCTAATTCAAAAGCGGCGTAAGGATTTCCTAACACGATACGGTGTCGTGTTCGGGGATAATCGAATCGATCTGATTGCCAGCCAAGCAATCCACAGAGCACTTGATATCCAATCCGTGTACGAGGAGGCAGTGGGAATTGCCAATCAGATCGAAGACTATGAACGGGAGTTCGCCGAAAAGCACAACATTCAGATCGAATTCGATGAGGGGGCAGTCGATAGAATTACTGAGCTTGTCCTGGAAGAGTCGGCCGAGGTATCGACCGTCTGCGAGCAGTTTTCCCAGAATTACGAGCACGGCTTGAAGCTGATCCGTGACAAGACAGGCATGAAGGAGTTTGTCATTACCAGGGAAGCCGTGGATGAGCCGGAAGACTTCCTCAACCGGTTGATTCAGGAGACCTACAGGGCCCTGAGGTAGTGAGGCCGCGCCCGCCTGGTTTTGAAACCTCCGAATATTCGTTTGACTCCGCCAAATAACCGCAGAGGGAAAGGTATATAGTCTATTGAGCTGGCCGGATAGATGATGCCAGGAGGCCAAGGAGATGGCAAGACGGGATTACTATGAGGTTTTGGGTGTGAGCCGGAATGCCACAGGAGACCAGGTAAAAAAGGCATACAGAAAGCTGGCCCTCAAATACCACCCTGACAGGAACAAGGGAAATAAAGAGGCCGAAGAACGGTTCAAAGAGATAAACGAGGCCTACGCTGTTCTGAGTGATAAGGAAAAGCGGCAGCAATATGACACGTTTGGAGCCGAGGGTTTCCATCAGCGTTTCACCCAGGAGGATATCTTTCGCAACTTCAACTTTGGAGGCATCTTCCGTGATATGGGTTTTTCCGAGGATATTTTCAGCACCCTTTTTGGTGGTGGTGTGAAACGGGGTGCTCAAAGGGGTGATTTTGGTGGTGGGGATTTCGGCTTCGGCCAGTTTTTCAGACAGGGGCCATCAGAACGGGAGCCTCGGACGCCGCAGGGGGGCGCAGATCTAGTGACGACCTTACATATTTCTCTGGAGGAAGCTGCCACCGGATCTGAGAGGCGGCTCAAGATGGGCGGAAGAGGCAAGGCCGGAGAGATCAGTGTGAAGATTCCTCCAGGAATCCGTTCAGGCCAAAAACTCCGTCTCGCCGGAAAGGGACAACTCGGATCTCGTGGTGGGAAGGCAGGAGATCTATTCATCCAGGTCCACGTGTCCGATCACCCTGTTTTCAAACGTGAAGAAGACGACATTATCGTGGAGAAAGAGATTGCTTTTTCCCAAGCAGCTCTGGGAACGACTATCCAAGTTAAGACCTTGGACGGAACTCGCCGGGTGAAGATTCCTCCGGGAACCCAGAATCAAACGCGTCTACGCCTCAAGGGGCAGGGAATCCCTCACATGAAAGGAGGCGGGCGGGGCGATTTCTATGTCAAGACAATCGTCAGGGTTCCCAAGAGTGTGACCAAGCGACAGCGAGAATTGATTGACCAGCTCGCAGAGGAGGGATTGTAAACATTCTGGGTGGGAGGGTACGGCCGAGGGGTAAAGCAAGAAGGATCCATAGGACACGTTGGAGAGTAATAGGGCCCGTAAGGGTCTTTTTTTTGGTTGTCACAAAACTGTCCCTTTAGTTGACTGGCCAAGCCGATGACCCCTTATAAGGTCTTTCCGCAACGGGGTGGGATTCGATCTCTTAAACTCTCTCCCTGCTGCGGATCACATGGGTGACGCTCGTTTTTCTAGAGACATTGTCTTGACCGAAAGGGGGCTTGAGAGTTTCACATCCTTCGCCCCGCGGGCATTCTTGGGCAAAAACCAGTGATCAGAGGTCGCAGGGAGCGCCAGGGTGGGTGATGTTTCGTTTGAGGTACAAAGTTTCCCCGATCCGGTTTGATGTGACGAAGAAGATCTTTGTGATACAATAGGACGCGAACAATTCAGGGGGGATATGGCAAATGGCGAAAAAGACCAAAACTCGCAAACTTTCTTTGGATCAACTACGGTGGCGGTGTGACCCTGACAGACTGGAGTTTGAGAGTACAAAGGATTTGGAAGCCTGTAAGGAAATCATAGGCCAGCCGAGAGCCACAGAGGCTATCCGGGTGGGTTTAGAAATCGAGGGTTTTGGGTACAACATTTTTGTGACCGGCCTGGTTGGAACCGGAAGAAACACAACCATAAAGAGACTTCTTCAGGAGATCGATACGACCGGTCGCATCCCCGAAGATCTCTGTTACGTGAACAATTTCAAGAACCCAGATGTGCCAAAAGTGATTAGCCTTCCAGCCGGTCGAGGGATAGATTTGCGAAAGGATATGGAGAACCTGATCGAGAGTCTGAAAAGGAACATTCCCCAGGTATTCGAGAGTGAGACATACCAGAAGAAAAGGAAAGAAACATTGGAGAGTCTACAGGGGAAACAGGCGGATCTGTGGAGCCGTTTTGAAAAGGAAGTTAAGGACTCGGGGTTTTCTCTTGTTCAATTCAAGATGGGTCCTTATTCGCGACCGGGAATTCTTCCCGTCATGAGCGAAAAGCCAACGGACTTAAACGAGCTGGAGAATTTGAGAGAGGCAGGGAAATTCAGCGATGAAGATCTTGAGAAGATAAAAAAAAGGCACAAGGAACTGACCGAGAAGCTCGAACAACTCTTGAAAGAGACGAGAAAGAACGAGAGAGAGATCGAGCAAGCAGTCAGTAACCTCAACCGCGAAGCCGTCCTGCCTCTTGTGCGGGGGCTTATTTCCGACATTTGGGAGAAATACGACCATCCCAAGATTCGGACTTACCTTGATGAGGTTCAGGAGGCGATCATAGAGAATCTGCACAGATTCCAGGAAAGAGAGGAAAAAAGACCGGGCGACCTCGGTCTAGCAACATCTCCTGCCTCTGATCCTTTTCTCGAGTTTCATGTGAATGTCGTGGTAGACAACGCTGAGACTCGGGGGGCACCTGTCGTGGTCGAGAACTTCCCAACCTATCGGAATCTTTTTGGTACACTCGAGCGGGTGATGAGTCCTTCAGGGGTCTGGAAGACCGACTTCACGAAGATCAAAGCGGGCTCCCTGATTCGGGCAAACGGCGGATATCTGATCGTCAATGCACTTGATGCGCTGATTGAGCCAGGGGTCTGGACGACACTAAAACGGACATTGAAGAACAGGGTGATTGAGATTCAGACGTATGATCCACTCTACCTTATCGGAGGCACCGCGCTAAAACCGGAGCCAATCGATATGAAGGCAAAAATCATCATGATTGGGGATGATCGCCTTTACCACCTTCTCTATCGGTTTGATGAGGATTTCAAGAAGATTTTCAAAATCAAGGCCGACTTCGACTCGGTGATGGACAGGGTAGATGAGACAGTCTGGCAGTATGCCTCATTTGTGTGCAAGATCTGTAGAGAAGAGAACTTGAGGCCCTTTCACAAGACGGGTATCGCCGCCATTGTAGAGTATGGGGTGAGGCAGGCAGGCAAGAAAGACAAGATTTCCACACGCTTCCATCTGATAACGGATATCATGAGGGAGGCCAACTACTGGGCCTCCAAGGCTGACAGCGAGATGGTCCATGAGGAACATGTCGACAAGGCCATCGAAAAGCGGACCTATCGGGTGAATATGGTCGAAGAGAAGATCAAAGAGATGATAGAGGACGGGACGATCATGATCGATTCTGAGGGGGAGGTGGTCGGACAGGTTAACGGCCTTGCCATATACCAACTGGGAGATCACGAGTTCGGGAAACCGTCCCGAATTACGGCAAAGACGGCCATGGGAAGGGCAGGTATCATCAACATCGAGCGTGAGGCAGACTTGAGCGGAAAGACTCACAACAAAGGGGTCCTCATTCTGGCCGGGTACCTACGAGGAAAATACGCCCAGGAAAGGCCTCTCACCATGAGTGCGAGCCTATGTTTCGAACAGTCCTATACCGGGGTCGATGGAGATAGTGCCTCCTCAACAGAGGTCTATGCCCTTTTGTCTAGCCTCGCAGGACTCCCCCTGAGGCAGGACATTGCCGTTACCGGTTCCGTTAATCAGAAGGGGGAGATCCAGCCGATTGGTGGGGTCAACGAGAAAATTGAGGGCTTTTTGGATGTGTGCAAAATCAAAGGACTCAATGGTAAGCAGGGGGTCATGATCCCCGAGCAAAACGTCAAGGATTTGATGCTCCGAAAGGAGGTCGTCGAAGCAGTGAGAACTGGGCAGTTTCATATCTACCCAGTGAGAACCATCGATGAAGGGATCGAAATCTTAACAGGCATAGAGGCAGGAGTTCCACTCTCAAAGGGAGGCTATACCCCTCGGAGTGTTAATGATCGTGTCGACCGCCGTCTCAGGGATCTAGCTGAGAAAATGAGGGATTTCGGTCGGCCCAAGAAATCAAAGACCAAAACAGGCGAAAAGGGGGAGAAGGAGAACAATCAGGAAGATGAGACGAACAGCTCAGGTCACGACGATTGGGTAGCCTAGTTGCTAGCTCAGCCTTCTGCTTCGACTGGACCGAGTCAACGTGCCCTGGTCGTCTTTGGTTGTAGGCGGTTAGTTGTAACGACGGATTCGAACCAAGGCCAGGAAGGAGGCTCGCTCAACCTTTTCCTGGTTAGCTTCTGAATTCATTGATCCTTGACGCTCGGCAAGGAGGGACGGACGCAAACTGGTATGAATCGGGTTGAAATTATCGTTGTTGGCCGAGAAATTCTGGTGGGAAGAACCCGAGACACCAACTCTAATTGGATTGCACGACGGGTGGCCTCTCTTGGCGGGAGGACGTCGCGGATTGTGGCGGTGGATGATGATGTTCAGTCTATTGCGAAAGAGATCCGAACCGGTCGATCGAATCGAGCGCGGGTTATCATTACGATAGGTGGCCTGGGACCGACAGCAGACGACAAGACGCTTGCAGCCGTGGCAGAAGCAACAGGCACCCCCCTCGAGCTTGACATTGAAGCCCTCGAGTTTGTGAGGAAGCGATACGGTTTTTTCAAAGACCACGGGTTTGTTGACTCCGACAAGATGACGGCAAGTCGTAAGAAAATGGCGTTGCTCCCAGTAGGATCTAGGATACTTCGGAATTCGGTCGGAGCAGCGCCTGGCGTGCACCTAGACCTGAAAACCCTCTCCCTCTTCTGCGTTCCAGGGGTTCCAGAGGAGATGGAGGCGATATTTGAGGAAGAGATGGTTGATACCCTGAAGGGTATCTTCGGCAAGAACGTCTTCCTCGAAAAAACCATCACCACAACACTCAAGGATGAATCTCTACTCGCAGATATCCTGAATCGGGTCATGAAAGATATTCCCCGGGTGTACCTGAAATCGCGGCCAACCCACTTCGGTCGGAATGTCAACTTGAACGTGACGATCAGTGTTACCGGGGACAATCGCGGGGACGTCGAAAGGGAGATACGACGAGCGGTCCTGAGAATTCGAAAAGGAATCCGTGAAGAGACTGCCCCGAGATCGGGTCATTGAGAGAGGAGCAAGGGTTCTTAGACGTTTCGCCTCAAATCCCGCACACCGGGAAGTTCCTAGAAACTCTATCAGCCTCACTCTCCACGGGGTCCTCGAGCCTTTGACCTTTATCCTTGGCCCTTTATCATCCCACCTAGGTCACCGAGTTCATACTGAATGATTGTGATAGCAGCGATCGCCGCCGTTTCTGTCCTCAGAATCCGCTCTCCCAGACCAATGGAGACAAATCCTCTCATTCGGGCCAGTTCGATTTCCCCTATGCTGAAGCCGCCCTCAGGGCCAACTGCAAGGGTGAGATTTCTTACAGGGTCTTTTAACGTCGCCAGGACATGCTTCATGCCTTCGGAGGATTCTTTCTCCCAGAGGATGAGATTGAGATGACTTGCACCGGCAATCTCTAAAACTTCAGAAAAAAGAGAAACGGGATAGACAACGGGAACTCTGGCACGTCGACTCTGCTGGGCTGCTTTCGTGGCGACCGCCTGCCAGCGATGCGATTTCTTCTGGGACGCGTCCCGCTCCTGTGGGGTGATGGAGTGGTCGGACACACAGGGCATAATAGAAGAGACACCGAGCTCCGTCGCCTTCTGGATGATCCACTCAAGCCGTTCCTTTTTAGGGAGAGCCTGGATTAAATGGATCTCAATGGGTGGTTCGACTGAGGCAGCAAGAGGTTCGAAAATCAAGGCCGCTCCGTGTCGTCGGGTTAGTTGAACAACCCGACCCCGAAAGTCTCTTCCCAGCTGGTCTCTTATAGTGACGAGATCCCCAACTCTTCCGGCCCGCCCTCTGAGGAGCTCTAAGGACTCTCCCTCCATGACAACGATCTTTCCGATAGTGAGTTTCTCATCGACCTTGAGAAGTCCCATCCTGCCTCCTTGGCCCATAATCGATTGATCCACCAGGAGATTGAGAGTAAAACGCCCGCCCCCTGGGAAAGCCCCTGGTTGACAAATGGGAGATTCACAACACATCTTAGTATGATATGAGAGAAAATCCAAACGAGATGTGCGAAAATATCCGAGGACCCTTAGCGTAGATCACGTCTGTTCAGGTGAGAAGGTACAATGCTTGTTGATGGCCATGCCCATCTCGATGAGGTTGATGATATAACGGCGGCCCTTTCTGAGGCGAAGCGTGCAGGGGTTAACGCTATTGTCGGTGTCGGGATGGCGATCGAATCAAATCAGCAGATCCTCTCCCTCGCCCGTCAACTTCCGGCCTTTTTTTACCCCGCTATCGGGTACCATCCATGGGAGATCTCTGTGGACACAGTGGATAGAACAATCGCTTTTATCGACAGGCATCTGCCCATCTGCGTCGCTTTGGGAGAAGTGGGCCTCGATTACAAGGCCAGGGTCAAAAAGGACCTCCAAAAAGAGGTTCTTTCACGGCTTCTCGAGATCGCGTCTCGCCAAAAGAAGCCGGCAATCCTCCACTGTCGATTCTCTCATGAGCGGACGCTGGAGATCGTTTGTCAGTCGGGCCTCCAGAGGGCAGTTTTTCATTGGTACAGCGGTTCCGTTGATATCCTCCGGAGAATTCTGGACAGGGGGTATTTTATTTCGGCCACACCTGCTCTCGATTATAGTCTACCTCACCGTGAGGCAATTCGCTGGACACCCCTTGAGCGGATCCTCCTTGAGACCGATAGCCCTGTGGAATATAGGGGGAAGATATCTAGGCCTGCAGATGTTCGGCGGACAGCAGATTTGGTCGCGGAGATCAAAGGAACGACCTTCGAAAAGGTCGCCGAGAAAACAACAGAAAATGCCCAAGGGTTTTTCGGAATTCGCATAAGAAATGAAGAGAAAAGTTCATAAGCCATCCGACAATGGTTCCGGCCGCAGATCGTCACCCCCTGGCTGTCCTGAGCCAGAATGCGGCAGCAACTCCCCAAAAAGCATTGAAAATCAATACGAACAGGGGAGTCAGAGTTCCAAGGTCCATCCCAAGGAATCCCTTGTGCGCCTTGTACGGAAACACGACAAAGAGCTGGACCAATGTGGGACCTAAGCTTAGAAGGAGGCCATTTCTCACAGCAGATCCAGCTCTTAGCGGCAGAAGAAAGAGAAAGCCCCAGATTCCTCCCCAGACGATCCGTGGGTAGAGCCACGTCGGGGTGAGAGAAGGCGAGATGTTCACCCCAAAGAGATAGGCGAGATGATAGTGGCCAAAAAGCCAGACAACCAGACTGTTTATGAGTCCGCCGAAACACCCGGCCGCGAAGGTATGACTCAGCTTTGAAAAGAATAGTCTCATGGCTCATCCTCCTAGAGAGAAAAGCGGGTAAGCAGAAAATGACATTTTTCGGTTTAAAGGTCAAGGAGTCACTTTTCGGTGTCGATCGTTTGGCGTTCATTCTACCATTCTGGCTTATTTCAAAGACGACCTGGTGACGCTCATTTTACAAAGAGAGAATCAGCGTGCTATATTCTTCCCGTTCCCAGGGTCATCTATGTCCTGGATTTTTGAGCAGAAGCTCAGGAGTTTTGATAGATCCGGGGTTTTCGAGTGGCAGAAGGGATAGGTCAAATTCTCAGAGAGATCCGGAATGATAACCGATCCGGGGCGTCCGAAATCACCCAAAAAGCGGCACGGAGTCTTGTGGTTTTTGCCGAGACCTTCGAGGGAAGCACGCCACATGATTTGATGCAAGGGCTATCTGAAGTTGGCCGTGAGATTGTGAAGTGTCAGCCGACTATGGCACCCCTTTTCAACCTGGTCAATAGAACCCTTCTCGAGGCGGATGAGGCAAAGACCGTCGAGGAGGGTCGGACTCGCATCAAGAACGTAGTGAGCAATTCGGTGAAGAATTCGAGGGAGGGGTGGAAACGGATTGCGGACCATGCGAACTCTCTTGTGGAAAAAGACTCAACGATTCTGACCCATTCTTACAGTGCAACCCTTTTTTGGATTCTCGGTCACCTTCACGAGCGAATGAAAGAGTTTTCGGTTATATGTACCGAATCACGTCCCCTCTGTGAAGGTGTAACCCTGGCTCGCCAATTGGCGGAAAAAGGTATCCGGGTGCGACTTGTGGTGGATGCGGCGGCATTTCAACTCCTCGATCGGGTAAGTCTCGTTCTGGTTGGGGCCGATGCGATCTCTCCGCTGGGGGTGACCAATAAGATCGGAACCTGCGGTCTCGCGGCAGCTGCCAACTTTTTGGCTGTGCCCTTCTATGTCGTTGCGGGGACTGAAAAGTGCGTGTCGCGGGACTTGATGGCCGACCTTGATAAAGAGACGAGACCATCAAATGAGATCGCTGATAATGACACGATGATCGACATCCTCAACTTCTATTTCGACCGAACACCTCTCGAACTGGTTTCGGGGGTAATCACGGAAGAAGGGATCTGGCGTACCGGCAGGATAAAGGAATATTTTAGATCATTAAAGATACATCCAATTCTGGCAAGTTGGACGGTCAGGGATCGATGACCCACATTTATCTGGTCCGTCACGGGCAGACCGACTGGAACAAGGAGGAGATTTTTAGAGGGACGACGGATATCCCCCTCAACGAAATGGGGAGGATGGAAGCTCAACTGGCATCAGAGGCGCTCAGAGCCATGCCAGTCAAGGCGGTTTACTCGAGTCCCCTGGCCCGTGCAAAAGAGACGGCAACGGCCATTGCCGACTGTCATGGGCTCGACGTAAGAATCATTGAGGGCTTTCAGGATATCTGCTTTGGTGACTGGCAGGGCGTCTCCCACAAAACGGTTCAAAAACAATACCCAGACCTGTATCGGCTTTGGCTCGAAGACCCCTACGCCGTCACGTTTCCAGGTGGAGAAAACCTCGAGGCCGTGCAGACGAGGGCTGTAAAGGCGGTGAGAGAAATCGTTTCCGATCATCCGGAAGATACGGTTGTCGTGGTTTCTCACCGGGTAACTAACCGGGCTCTTATCTGTGGGGTGGCAGGAATTAGGCTCTCCCGGTTTTGGCAGCTTGGCCAGGACACGGCAGCTATCAATCTACTCACATGGAAGAAGGATTACTTTACCCTCGCCTGTCTCAATGATACCTGTCATCTTCAAAGTGTCGAAAAGAATCGGATGAAGATTGATTTCTGATGGGGGTCTGTGGAGAGGGCTATCTTCCTCTTTTCAGTTTGTCTCGACCGAATTTTCCGCTTACCTCGTCGATGGCCATATCGAGACGACTTTGTCTTTCGTCCTCAATGCTCAACTTCTCAAAGAAGGCAAGTTGTCTGGCTGACGATTGGAAATTGCTGACTCCCACCCCAACGAGTCGGACCTTCGATCGGAGCTGTTCGTTTTTCAAGAGTTCGAAAGCCGTGTCTCGGATGATCTTTGTGGAGTTCGTGGGTCCATCGATGGTGCGAGCCCGAGTGACAAGGCGAAAATCGCTATACTTGAGTTTCAGGGTGATTGTTCGACCCCTCAATCCATGTGTTCTTATCCTCCTTCCAATGGTTTCGGATTGGGCAGCAAGGGTCTTCATGAGGATTTCAATGTCGTCCGTATCTTCTCCCAAGGTGTTTTCGTTGCTGATGGATTTGGGTTCACCATGAGAAACAACCGCTGATGGGTCTAATCCCCTCGAGAGTTCGAGAAGGCTTCGGCCAAATTTCCCGAACTTCTTCGTGAGTATGGCTTCTGGGAGCTTTCTTATCTGGCCAGCCTGGGTGATTCCAAGGCCCTCGAGGGTCTTAAGGGCTCTCTTCCCAACCCCGGGGAGCTTCGTCACAGGGAGGTCATCCAGAAAATCCTCGACCTCATCATGTCTGATCATGGTGAGTCCATCAGGCTTATCCCAATCCGAAGCGATCTTGGCGACGAATTTGTTGGGTGCAATCCCGATAGAGCAAGTGAGCCCTGTCTCCTCACGGACCCATTCCTTGATTCTCTTGGCGAGGGCAATAGGATCTCCAAGCAGTCTCTCTGTTCCCGTGATATCCAGGTAGGCCTCATCAATTGAGACTTGCTCGCAAACTGGTGAAATCGTATTAAGAAAAGCCATTATCCTCCGTGACGTTTCCTGGTACCGGCTCATCCGCACCGGGACAAAGACTGCCCGGGGGCAGAGACGTTTGGCTTGAAAGATCGGCATAGCAGAGTGGACACCGAATTCTCTCGCCTCATAGGATGCCGTCGAAACGACCCCTCTCATGCCGCCACCGACGATCACAGGCTTACCCCTTAGGCGTGGGTTGTCCAGTTGCTCGATAGCAGCGTAGAAGGCATCCATGTCAATATGGAGAATTGTTCCTTTCATCGTCCTATACGGCTATAATCCCGTCTTCAGTTGTTGTGATTCTCTCAAGACCGTCACCAGTCACCACATAGTCGTCCTCAAAGCCAATGACGCCAATCCCCGGATACTTCAAGCGTGGTTCAAGAGTGAAGACCATCCCCTCCTCGAGGGTATGGGGAGAATGGGCAGATAGAATCGGTAGCTCATCTACCTCCAGGCCGAGGCCATGGCCTATAAAGGAGGTCTTTTCATTCCCGTAACCCATGAAATGTGCCTCGAGACCCCCGGCCGTTACCTTCTTAAGGATCGCCTCACACAATTTCGAGCATCTGACACCGGGTTTCGCCATTTCCGTAAAAACCCCTGTCGCCTCCATGAGTCTCTTGTAATCCTCAGTGAGATTCCGAGGAAGCGTTCCAATGACAAAGGTGCGAGCGTGGTCGGCAATGTAGCCATTCACACCGAAGCAGAGATCGATGGAGATGGGGGTGTCCCTCAATATGAGATTGAACCCTGCCCCTTGGGCCACGGCCGGTGAAGGTCCCCAACCTCCTGTTGGTGAATCCAGGAATGAGGATACGAGGCCACTCTCCCCGGAGAGGACGTGGCCGTAATGCATCTCTTGATTCCACCCTCGTGTTCTTATGAAGCCGTGATGCGATCTTTTTCTTCCAAAAGATATGAGGGCCGACTCAAGGTCGAGTTCGGTCATTCCCTCCTGGATCAACTCCCGGGCCTGTGCCATTGTATCAATGCAAATCTGGGCCGCCCTTTTGATCTGCTTTATCTCAAAAGGAGATTTGATCATCCGGGTCTTTCGAATTTCAGAGGAGACATCGACCAATTCCGCATGTGGGAACAATCCCCCGATCCTTAAGTACAGATTTGTGGGAATAACATCCCCTTCCACGCCGAGTCGCGAAACTTCCATATGCCCCCGCTCCCCAAGAAGGTGAGGGATGGCCGACGGTCCCTCCAGGGGGGACACCGCCCCCAAGGGCGACTCTCTTCGAGCCCGGTCGTAGTTCTTCTGGATCATCAGGAGGGGATCTCCGTCAGATGGGATAAAGAGGAAAGATCGCTGAACGGTTCCAGAAAAATAGAAAAGGTCGGCATTCTGAGAAATCAGAGCCCCGTCGACTCCCTTATTCACCAGGAGGGTTTGAAATCGACTTATCCGATCTTTCAGTTCGGATCCGGGAGTGAGTTCATAGTTCGTGTTGTGCATTACGGTCTTCATAGGCTGAGATGATCCCTATCCCGTGTGGACAGGACAGGTCCGTGGCGAATTCTAGGCAAAAAAAGGATCGAAATCAAGAATGGAAACATGGTCCGCTGAAAAGGCGCCTTGTTATGAATCTGAGAGGTCTGTTTGAGTTTAACAGCAAATTGAAAGTTTTGCATTTTACGCTTGACAAGCCGTGGCACAACGTGGTATCAACGCGGCGCGAGTTTGGGCAAGAGGGTGGTACTTTATTCATCTGACGATCTCCAGAAGTCTAAGGCCAGAGAATGGCTCAGCGAGTTAGGGGCCGCTAGTCGACATTGGGATTTCCGTGCCTTCAAGGGGGGAAGATCTGAAGAGGACCATTTCGGTGGATTGGCTCTTCACTTGGCCAAGTTAGCTGCTGGGATTAGAAAATGCCCCTTTCGATTATCGAATGAATGGGGCATTTTTCAGTGAAGACTAAATAGGGTCTTAACTGTTTTGGGTGCGGTTTGATTGGGGGGTGCCCAGGTCCATGATCTTTTCATAACCAAAACCAATTTGTAAGGAGGGGAAAAATGGCGGGACAAAAAGCAGCGAGGTTTCCGGATCCACATCAATTTCAGGTTCCAGCGGGACTTGAAGGCTGGGAAGAAATGTATCCATCCCACTACCTGTTCTCTAAAGAGCGGGCCGGCTGGGAAAAGAGACAGTTCTGGTTTCAGGATAAAATCCACGCTCCAGAACCTATGCCACCGTTAGACCTCATTTTTCAGGAGGCGTGGCAGATTGCACTCGCCCAGTACACGACAAGGGTGTTCTGCATACCACCAGCCCAGGGAATCGCTCAGAGAATGGTCGGGTGTTATATGTACATCTGCGCCATTGAGCCTCCTCCCGAAGCGGTAATCGGGGAAAAGGCCGAACTCTTTCAAAAACGGGTGTTCTATGTATTTGAGCATTATGACGAATTGTGGGACAAGTGGCTGACGAAGTTCAGGGCCCTTGGTGAGGAGATGGCTGCGGTGCAAGTCCCTCAGGAGCTGCCCAAATTCGTGCCTGAGGAACAGGTGTTGCCGGCCCCTCGGGGTTATTACGCATCCTACGAGGTGATTGAGGCCTTTGATCGGTTGGTGAATCTGATGTTCAAGGGGTGGCAGTACCACTTCGAAATGCTGAATCTAACCTACCTCGCCTACCTGATGTTTGGTGATGTTTCGAGAAAGCTCTTTCCCGGGATAAGCGAGAGCTCAATTGGTAAAATGGTGGCCGGCGCTTTTGTTTCTATGTTCCGTCCAGAAGAAGAGCTTTGCCAATTATCCAGATTGGCCACCTCTATGCGTGGTGTGACAGATATCCTCAAGTCAGGAATGTCGGCAGGCCAGAAGATCAGAGAGCTTGAAAAGACACCGGACGGGAGACGCTGGCTCGAAGAGTTGGAAAAGGCCAAAGATCCGTGGTTCTATGTGTCCTGTGGGAGCGGTTGGCTCCATTATGAGAAGAGCTGGCTCACCAATCTTGATATCCCTTTCGGCTATATCAAGGGTTACCTTGAACGGCTGGAAAAAGGTGAGAATATCGAGCGATCTCTCGACGAGATCGATAAGGAGAGAGATGAGATCGTCGCTGAATATCGTAAACTGATAAAGACCGATGAAGACGCCAAGTCCTTTGATGATGCTTACAAAACGATCAGGACCATCTATCGGTATGCTGAGGATCACCTCTTCTGGGTTGAGCATTGGTTCCACACCATATGGTTTGACAAGGTGAGGGAATTCGGCAGGCTTGCGGTCGAGAATGGGATGTTGGATGAGATCGATGATATTTTCATGTTCAGTCGCTATGAAATCCCTGAACTCCTCACAGAACTTGCCACGAGTTGGGCCTTAGGGGTGAACATACCGGTCAGGGGCGACTACTATAAGGCTAGGGCTAAAAAGCGAAGAAAGATTCTCGAGGCGGCCAGAAAGTGGGTGCCTACACCAGCTCTAGGCGTCCCGCCAGAAGAAGTGGCGGAACCATTTACGATCATGTTGTGGGGTATCACAACTGAAAAGGTGAAAGAATGGCTCAAGGGGGTTGCAGCACCAAAGCCGGAAGATGTATCTGAGATCAAGGGGTTTGCTTCTTCTGCAGGCGTGGCGGAGGGTCCCGCCAGAGTGCTCAAGCTACTGGAGGAGATCGTCACTCTTCAAGCAGGAGAGATCATCGTCTGTCCATCAACCAACCCCTCATGGGCTCCTGTGTTCACAAAAATCAAGGCCGCAGTCACAGACATCGGCGGGCTGACGAGCCATGCGGCCATCGTTTGCAGGGAATATGGCGTGCCGTCTGTGACAGGTCTTGGACTCGCCACATCCGTGATTAGGACCGGTGACATTATAAGGGTTGACGGGGACAAGGGTGTGGTCACCATTGTCAAACGGGCAAATTAAATGGCTGGGATGCCCATAGGACGTACAATCTGTCTAACCATAGAATGGGCTGTTTGCAACAGGGGCCCTCCCCCCCACGGTGTCTTCCGGTAACCACGCATCTTTAGGGCCAATGAGCAGTGTGGGGGGGTAGACAGAACAAAGGATGAAATACCTCCTAAATCTTAAGGACGTTGATCAGCGTTCAATTTCACTGGTTGGGGGTAAGAATGCCAGCCTGGGAGAGATGATCAAGGCTGGCATTCCGGTTCCCCCAGGGTTTGCCGTGACCACGGATACCTACCTGAGTTTCGTAAATGAATCGGGAATAAAGGACAAGATCCTTGACATCCTTTCTGGTGTTGACTCTGATGATGTGGACTCTTTGAACAAAGCTGGGGCTGAGGTTCAAAATCTAATTGGAGATGCCTCGATTTCTGATCAAGTGAAAAATGCGATTGTGGCAGCGTATTCTCATCTCTGCGAGAAATGCTCTGTTGAAATGGTCCCTGTGGCCGTTCGATCGAGTGCGACGGCCGAGGATCTCCCGACTGCTAGCTTTGCTGGGCAACAGGACACGTACCTCTGGGTCAAGGGGTCGGACCAGGTAATCGAGAACATTCAGAGCTGCTGGGCCAGCCTTTTTACCCCCCGGGCCATCAGTTACAGAATCAAAAACAACTTCCCCCACGACAAGGTACTGATAAGCGTGGGAGTTCAGAAGATGGTCGATTCGAAGGCCGCAGGGGTTATGTTCACCCTCAACCCAACCGACGGAGATCCGTCCAAGGTCGTCATCGAAGGCAGCTGGGGCTTAGGGGAAACGGTTGTGTCTGGCTCTGTAAACCCTGATAAATTTGTCATTGACAAGGTATTGACGGAGATTAACGAAAGGGCGATTTCCACCAAGCATATTGAATGTGTCTATAATGTTGAGAAAGGAGAGTTGGTCCACGCCGATGTGGATCCCAAAAAGCAGTGCGCGTGCTGCCTGGAGGACCAGGAGATAAAAGAGCTGGTGAGAATGGCCAAAAGGATTGAAGCGCACTACGGCTGTCCCCAGGATATCGAATGGGCCATTGATCGAAAGCTTCCTTTTCCTGAGAACATGTTTATCGTCCAGAGTCGGCCCGAGACTGTGTGGAGCCAGCGTGGGGCGGAACCTCGCATTGGGAAAAAGACAGGGTTCGACTTGTTAATGGAAAGAGCCATGAAAAGGATCAAGATTGATGACTAACCAGCAACGCTTACTGTCAGTAGGGTAGTTGGAATAAGGAGTTGTTAATAAAGCGTTTTTTGGACTATAATAAGGTGCTCCATCAAACGCTTTGTTTTTAGGAGGGCAAGGACCTTGTAGCGTGGCGTTTCCAAGAAATATGGAGGGGAGGCGGTATCGAAATGAAAGATATCAGAGATTTCATCGCAAAATGCGAAGAGGAACATATTCTGCACAAGATCAAACCAGCGGTGGATGTGAATCTTGAACTCTCCCATACCGCCAAGATCAATGAAGAGGCAGGCGGGCCGGTGCTTTTGTTCGAAAATGTCCAAGGATTTGATATTCCGGTCTTAATCAGTGCCTGTACGACGCCGAAAAAAATGGCGGTGATCCTCGGTCAACCGAGTGACTATTCTATGTGCAGACTTTCTCGGGAGTGGATGAAACTGACAACGAAAGGGCTTATCCAGCCCAAAGTGATCAAGAACCCGCCTGCGATGGAGAATGTCATTGAAGAGCGAGATGTGAATGTCAACAAATTCCCAGCGCCATTCTTCTATCCTATGGACGGAGGACGTTTTATCGGGACTGCTGCTTACCTGATCACCAAAGATCCAGAAACCGGGTGGACGAACCTGGGTACCTACCGGATGCAGATTCACGACGACAATCATGTTGGGGTTCAGATTATCAAGGGCAAACACGGCGACATGATGATGAAGCAATATGCGGCCATGGGGAAGAAAATGCCCGCGGCTGCGGTGATCGGTTGTGATCCCATACTATTTTTGGTATCCAGCACGCTTGTTTCAGCCCAGACCGATGAATATGACATTGCCGGGTCCTTGAGAGAAGAGCCGGTGGAAATATTTGAGAGTGATCTTACCGGGTTGGAACTTCCCGCCCATGCAGAGATTATCCTGGAAGGGGAAATCGACCCTCAGAATTTAAGGCCGGAAGGACCCTTCGGAGAGTACACGGGTTACTATTCAGGTAGTAAAGGGAAAGATTTCCCTAAACCATGTCTCGAAGTGAAAAGAATCCTTCATCGAAACAAGCCCATATTCTGGGCCACGACAGTGGGAAAACCTATCAATGATATCCATATGGTTCAATCTCTTAACCGGACGGCCACTTTATGGACTGACCTTGAGACCATGCGGGTCCCTGGAATCCAGTCCGTCTATATCCCTGCCAATTCCACGGGGAGGTTCTGGGCGATCGTGTCGGTGAAAACCATGTACCCTGGTCATGCCAACCATGTGGGCAATGCGGTTATCGCCACGACCACCGGTCACTATGGCCTAAAAGGGGTTATTGTCGTAGATGCCGACATTCCGGCTGATGACTGGGATCGTGTCATGTGGGCCCTCGCCGTACGCTACGATCCTCTCCGGGACACCGAGATCATCAAGCGCGGACGGTCAACTCCGCTAGACCCTGCCCTGCCGATCAATGCGAGAGAGATTGTTTCACGAATCATTATGGATGCCACCACTCCCTATGAGTGGACGGAAAAGCCCGTCGAGATATTTATGGATAAGGATATGATCAAGCAGGTGTTGGGCAGATGGAAAGAGTTCGGGTTTGAGGACATAGGGGTTTTCCCCAGCAAGACCGATTACTAGGGAATACTCATTGAGATCACTTTTCAAGAATCAAGGAATCCCTCATGTAACAGCCAACCTGGATGCCCGCGGCACGGAACTCCTGCCGGTCGAGGAGCTGAAGGAGGTTGCAAGAGCTGACGCTCATAGAGTAGCCCCGATCTTGGCAGGGCGGCTGCTGAAGCCTTTGTCGAGCTTTATGAAACATATGGGTCTAAGTTACAGACATGAAAGATAATCTGTCGTGGGAAGGAATGAAACGTGAAAAAGCAGCTACTCGTTATTGCCACCCTTGATACCAAGGGGAGGGAGGCGAAATATATTAAGGACTGCTCTCGGGAGCTTGGGGTCAATCCAATTCTGATGGATATTGGAACCCTGACGGATCCCCTGACCACGCCTGATTTAACCAGACATGACCTTGCCGCTGCTGCGGGTTACGACCTTTGTCGATTCATCAGAGACCGAGACCGTTCCGGAGCTGTGAGAGCTGTTCAGGAGGGTGGGATAATTCAAGCGAATCGCTTGCTTGAAGAAGGGAAGCTCCATGGCGTTTTAGGTGTGGGTGGTGGTACCGGCACAGCTATTGTTACTGCAATTATGCGTTCTCTTCCTTTTGGTCTCCCCAAGGTGGTAGTTTCTACAGTCGCCTCCAGGGACGTAAGAGAATATGTGGGGACCAAAGACATTGTCATGTTTCATTCGGTGGCTGACATCTTGGGTTTCAACGAATTTATTCGATTGATCCTTGGACAGGCTTCGCATGCCGTATGCGGCATGATTGAGAAAGGAAGTCGAATCGTCATTAGAAGACCGATGATCGGTGTCACGGCATATGGAATCAATTCCTCTTGTGCCCTTCAGGCAGAGCCGCTCCTTGAGACGAAGGGATACGAAATGGTTGCATTCCATGCCAATGGTTGTGGGGGAATGGCCCTGGAGGAGTTCATTGCACAGAGCCTGTTGGTTGGTGTTCTTGACTTTACCCTCCATGAGATAGCTGACGAAATGTTCGGAGGTTACTGTAAAGGGATAGGCCCGATGCGGCTTGAGACAGCCGGTAAGAGGGGAATCCCTCTTCTTCTCGCTCCCGGTGGACTCGATAATGCGGTTTTCAGCCCTTCTTACCCTATGCCTGATCGATTGAAAGGCAGGAAAGCGCATTCTCACGATGTAAGGTTTTGTGTTCGGATGGGACCTGAGGAGATGAAGGCCTTCGCCGGGATCATCGGAGAGAAACTCAACAAATCAAGGGGGCCAACTCATGTGCTTGTCCCCAAAAAAGGGTGGTCAGAGGTTGATAAAGCTGGAATCGAGCTCTTCGATCCTCAAACAGATCGAATCTTTGTGGAGGAGCTCAGGAAGATAGTCAAGGGTGCCGTCCCCGTCGAAGAGATCGATGTCCATATTAGTGACCCCGCCTTTGCCAACCGGGCTGTAGAGATTTTGGATGGTATGATACGGTCGGAAAAGGCCTGATTCGATGTGGAGGCCCCAGAATCGTATTGAAACGCCTGTGCAGGAGATAAAGAGCTCGGCCTCATCTGAGGGAAAGGTCAATGGTCGAAGATTGGCCTCTAGTTAAAAGTGTTCAGGGATCCGATTACTCGCTCTTTAGCGTCCGGATAGACACGGCGCGCTCCCCCCGTACCGGGAAAAACCGTGACTTCTATGTCATTGACACGATGGATTGGGTAACCATGGTACCCGTGACACCTGCCTCAGAGGTGGTCATGGTCAAACAGTTCAGGCATGGAATAAAGGAGACTACCCTCGAAACGCCTGGTGGGTTAGTAGAAAGAGGGTGCGGCCACAAACAGTCCGTCGAGCGCGAGCTTCTGGAGGAGACAGGATACAGAGCCCGGGAGGTAAGCCTCCTAGGAGAACTCTACCCTCAACCAGCCCTCTTCAACAATCATTACCTGGTCTATCTAGGCAAAGGGGTCGAGAGTGTTGCCCAGCCTTGCCAGGATGAGGGGGAGGATCTCGATGTCGTCCTGGTACCTCTCCGTGACATCAAGGAAATGATCAGGGTGGGAGGGATAAAACACGCTCTGGTGTTGGCAGCTTTTCAGCTCTTTTTTCTTGATGATGAAAAGAGGAAATCTTTCTAATGGACTCTTTAAGAATTTCTGAGAAGAGTGGCGCCTTTGAAGTCTTCGCCCAGGTGGAGGAGCTTGGCAATGATCTGTTGGTGGTCCTTTGGGGTGGGCCCACGCCGCATATCGGGGCAGTTGGAATGGCCGAAACTCGGCCCAGTCTCAGGGATAAGAAGTTAGTAAGCGCGACCAGTTCGGTTTTTACTTTCTTGGGACATAAGGAAGATACAGTGGCCAAGAGGATGTCTGAAGAACTTGCGAAAAAGCTCCAGAAAAAAGTCGTGGTAGTCGCTGGCATGCACTGGGACGGGTTGAAAGATAGGGAAATAGAAGAAATCATAGAGGTCTGCCAGAGAATTGAGGAGAGAATTTTAAACGAGATGGGGGGGAAATGAAAAGGATTATTGTGGGTATTACGGGTGCCTCAGGCGTCATATACGGGATACGATTGCTGGAAGTGTTGAAAAAACTCGACATGGAGACTCACTTGGTAATCACCGAAGCAGGCCAAGAGAATATCCTCATAGAAACCACGTCCACTGTTGAGGCTGTAAAAGGCTTGGCCACCAAGGTATACGACACAAATGATGTGACGGCCCCTTTTTCGAGTGGCTCCTTCAGAACTGATGGGATGGTCATTGTCCCCTGCAGCGTGAAAACCCTTTCCGGAGTGGCCCATTCCTATACTGAGAATCTTTTGATACGGGCTGCAGACGTCACCTTGAAGGAGAGAAGAAAATTGATTCTGGTGGTGAGAGAGACGCCGCTCCACAAGGGGCACCTTGAGTTGATGAGCAGAGTTGCTGAGCTGGGGGGAGTGATCCTACCTCCCGTCCCTGCCTTTTACCATGGGCCTCGGACTATTGAGCACGTGATAGATCATACAATAGGGAAGATCCTTGACCTTATGGACATCGAACATTCCCTCTTTAAGCGGTGGGAGGGAAGATCTAAATAGCAGGGAAGCGTTACAAGGGTAGTTTTTTCAGCGACGACTATTTATGAAACCGACCGGATAGGGAGGGTGACATGTCTGAGCGTTCTTTGGTCCAGGCAACAATGAATTTACCATGTTCAGTGGTGATACTCAGCGCCAAGGCAGATAACAACCACGGGGGGATGACGGCTTCTGCAATGTACATCTCGCAGGTTCCGCCGCTGATTGCGGTTAGTGTATCCAAGACTTTCGCCACCTATCAGTTGATCGAAAAGTCCAAAGAGTTTGCTATCAATGTGGTTTCAGATGATCAATTAGATCTGGTGAGAGAATTTGGGAGCACCCATGGGCACGAAGTCGACAAATTCAAGGAGTTTGATGTTTCCACTGAATCGGCCAGTAAGATCGGTGCACCCCTTATTTCAGGCTGCTTCGCCAACATTGAATGCCGGGTCAGGAGTTCCGTCTGGGATGTGGACGGGAACCATGCTGTTTACATCGGCGAGGTTCTTGGTTTCAAATTAGATGACAGTCTAAGACCCCTTGTCTGGCTCAACAACAGGTATTTTCGAGTGGGTTCCGAATGCCGGTTGTGAGGCAGAATCCGTTGTCCGGTGCGAGCCATCATTGTCTGTCATTCCAGGTTTATCTTCATTACATAAGTGTCCTCACTTTTGTGGACACTCATGTCCTTAGCAATTTGCCAGAAAGTGGGAAGGGAAGCTCTGAGCGCGAATCAAGATTTTTTCGGCAAGAATATCCAAGCACAGTGAACGTCTCCAGAATTTCTCACAGAGCACGCAGAGCCTCAGAGGGAACTTCCTCTTGATTGGTGAGAGGCCAATCCAGAGGAGATGACTTGGCCTAATTTTTCCCCTCAAAAAATTAGGCCAAAATCCTGGTCCA
>JABAOH010022439.1_pt2 | contig 23288 bp, 18 predicted proteins | sample 7062181 | NCBI WGS metagenome assembly JABAOH01 (sample SAMN14538630, study PRJNA623070) | marine sediment metagenome | biome: marine biome [ENVO:00000428]; feature: marine pelagic biome [ENVO:01000023]; material: deep marine sediment [ENVO:00002113]; isolation source: pool of 5 deep marine... | reverse complement strand
ACTCCTGAAAAGGATGTGTCACCGACGGCGCTCATCGACTTGGAGGAAAAGGAAAAGGAAGACATTGAAAGATTTGTTACATCTGTAAAAGAAGAAAGAGAAGAGAAGAAAGAATCACTGACTCCTGAGGAAGAAATTCCCAAAACGCCTGACGCTCCATCTGGGAAAACCACTGACACAGACGTGGGACTTCCGCCTTGGGCAGAGAAGATTAAAGAATCAACGCCTCCTGAGTTTGCAGATACTGTGGAAGAAAGAAGATTCGAAATAGTTCCCGAAGACAAAAAGGCACCTGTGGAAGATGAGGAAACTCTTCAAGAGCAGGAAGTCATTCCGGAAGGGAGAGAATTCACTCCTCAAGAAGTGGAAAAAGCATCGGAAGAGGAGGTTCCTGCTCAAGAAATAGAAGCCGAAATTCCTGAAAAGGTGGAAGAGGAAACTCCTCAATTGGAGAAGAAAGCCGAACCGGAAAAAAAGATTGTCGTCAAGCGTCCCCCATCCCGTTTCCTCATGCGCTTGAAATCCCGAACTTTTGACCTTTCCTTCATGGCCGTTATCTGGCTTCTGTCTCTTTGGGTGGCTTCTCGTTTGATCGGTGTGACATTGTTTTCTTTGATATCCATATCGACGCTGCCAGTGGTGGGTTTTTATCTCATCATCCTGCTGGTCTATTTTACCTTCTTCCGTCTTTTCCTTGGAGAGACTCTGGGCGATTTGATTTTCTATCAGGATTAGAGGAACTCCACCTCATCTCCGAGCTTGAAATTTTTCCCGAGAAACTTTTCCTTTGCTGTTTCATTTGATGAGATTTCCTGAGGAGTGCCTTCGATCAAAAGCTCTCCGGAGTCAATGATGTAGGCCCGGTCAGAGATTTTGAGGGTGTCCCGGACATTATGGTCAGAGATAACGATCCCTATTCCCTTCTTTTTTAGCCTCGTCATGATTTTTTGGAGCTCGACTATAGTCAAAGGATCGATTCCGGTGAATGGCTCATCCAGGAGAAGGAATTTCGGTTTCAGGATAAGTGAACGGCAGATTTCAAGTCTTCTCCGTTCACCCCCGGAGAGACTGTATGCCAGCTGTTTTGAAATATCGGACAATCCCAATTCCTCCAGAAGCTTTCTGGCAATCTCTTCCTGTTCTTTTTTCTCAAGAGGCTGGAGCTCGAGGATGAGCATGAGGTTGTTTATGACGGATGCTTTAAGGAAAACAGAATGTTCTTGAGGGAGATAAGTGATTCCAGCCATGGCCCGGTCAGGACTTGTAAACTGGGAGATGTCTTGTTTATCCAGAAAGATCTCCCCTCTGTCTGGCTTGATTAGGCCCACGATCATCTGGAAAGTTGTCGTCTTCCCGGCCCCATTTCTTCCCAGAAGACCTATAATTTCTCCGGAGCGGACTTCGATATCCACTTCTTTCACCACGACCCTGTGGTTGTAGCTTTTGGTGAGCTTTTCGGCTCTCAATACAGACATTGCGGGAACCCTGTTCGTCAGCTAAAATACTAAAGTCATTCCACCCTGGTGTCAAGGCACAATGAAAAAGGTCATCAGCGCATCCCGGAGGACAGATTTGGTGGCGTTCTTTCCAGGATGGCTGTCAAAAGTACTCAAGGAAGAGAGAGCGCGTGTGCTTGGACCTTCCAGGCAGACCTACACTGTTAATTTAAACCCTGAGGTGGTTCACACAGTTGTCCTCTGGTCTAAAAATTTTTCCAATCTCATCGAAGATAAAGACGGCCTGCGTGCAGCTCTTCAGAAATACGATCAGCTCTATTTGCACTTCACCATCACAGGGCTCGGCGGAACTTTCATCGAAAAAGGCGTTCCTCATCCTCTTGCAGCGCTTTCTCAACTGGACTCCCTGATTGATATAGCGGGGACTCCCAAAAGAATAACTGTCCGGTTTGACCCTGTTGTCTACTGGGAGGAGAATGAAGAGGTCAAAACGAATCTCTCGAGTTTTAAAAGGCTGGCACCTGAGCTAGCTGCCCGGGGAATAGAAAATATACGGTTCAGTGTGGCTCAGTGGTATGGAAAAGCTGTGAGGCGTGCAGCCAAATACGTGTTTAATTATGTCGACCCCTCTGAGGAAGAGAAAAAGAAGGTGGCCCGTTCTCTCCACCAGGAAGCCAGACGCTGGAAACTGAACCTATATGCCTGCAGCCAGGATTTCCTCTCGACAATCCCCGGGATTCAGCCCTCATCCTGTGTGGATGGCTTTCTTTTGAGCCGCCTACATCCGAGTCAAGAAGAGGTTTCAACAAAAAAAGACAGGAGCCAGCGCGCGGAGTGCCGGTGCACAGAATCAATCGATATTGGAAGCTACACGCAGTCCTGTCCCCACAGCTGCTTGTACTGTTATGCGAATCCGAGGATCTAGGCGGGAGTAAACCCTTTTTCCAGGCGGAGGAGATATTCCTTGAATTCCAATCCCAGTCCGAATCCAGTCAGGCCGCCGTCAGAACCAACAACTCTGTGGCAGGGGATGATGATGAGCAGAGGATTGCGGCTCATCGCTTGGCCTACGCTCCTGTATCCCTTATGTTTCAATCTGTGGGCGAGAGATTTGTAGGTGGCTGTTTGGCCGTAAGGGATTTTTCTCGCTTCCAGCCAAACTTTTCTGTGGTACGGAGTTCCGACAATGAAGTCGAGGGCGAGGGATGTGAAGTCTTCTTTTTGGCCCTCGAAATATCTTTTAAAAAGTCTTTCTTCCTCTCTGAATGGCTTGTCATTGAGTTCGAGAGGGATTCCCTTTTTTTTAAAGTTACTTTTGATCTCTTTGAGGTGGCTTTGGTTCTTGATGAACGTAGCGATGCTCAATCCCTTATCGGTCTTGGCCAGGAAAATTTTCCCGCGCGGGATGTCCAGGATAGAGTAAAACATAGACGATATTCAGATTCCCAGAGCGAGCCTTTCCGCAAGAGCCGAGGGCAGTCCTGCCTCCAGTATTTTTCTCTGGGCCTCCCTGATTTCATACTCCATGCGGTAGAACTTAATTTTTTTTGCATCAGAGTCGTAGATGGCAAAGGCGGCTCGGTTGTCCCTGTCCCGGGGCTGCCCGATGGAACCCGGGTTAATGAGGTACTTCATGCCCTCTTCGAGTTTGACTTCGTTGCTGTCTCCCGTCAGAAAGGTCCCATCCACCATGTGATCTTTCTCCGTGTAGACAAACGGAAAGTGAGTGTGGCCAAAAAGGCAGAGTGGAGTGGTCACATGAGCGAATGCCTCTGCGGCATCGAATTCGCCGAAGATATAGTGGTCTTCATCAAACGGTGCACCGTGGCAAATCAGGATATGCTTATGGATAGTTACCGGTCCCTTTTTCAAGTTGCAGAGGTATTCCATGTTTTTTTTCCGGACGTTTTTCTTTGTCCAGTGAATGGCTGCGGCGGCAATCGGATTAAAGGTCTGGATAGAGTCATGGTCACAGACAGCTTTATCATGGTTGCCCCGGATTATGGAAAGAGGTTTGAGTGCGCGCACCTTCTGGATGATTTCATTGGGGTCCGCACCGTATCCGACCAGGTCGCCGAGAAAAATGTAGTGGTCGATCTTTCTTTTCTGGGCAAATTTCAGAAGAACGAGCAGGGCTTCCAGGTTTCCGTGGATATCGGTGAAGATCAAATAGCGCATCTTAGGCTGTTTTTTCCTGTAAAGTATTGTACATTTTGTGGGCCATATAAGAGCTCCTCACCAAAGGCCCTGACTCAACGGACTTGAACCCGAATTCAAGGGCAATTTCCCTCAGCTCTTCGAATTCGCTAGGAGAATAGTATTTTCTGACAGGCGCATGGATTCTGGAGGGTTGCAGGTACTGGCCGATGGTCAGCAGGTCGCAGGAAGCCTTTCTCAGGTCAGAAAAGGACTGAACGGTTTCTTCTCTGTTTTCTCCAAGACCCATCATGAGTCCTGATTTGGTTGATGCACCCAGTTTTTTGGCTTCTTTCAGGACGTGTAAGGACCGTTTATAATTCTCAACCGGGCGATTGATGCGGGAATAGCCGGATTCAGTTGTCTCTATGTTGTGATTCAGTGTATCGGGTTGGGCGCGGATGACAGTCTCCAGAGCCATGTTGTCACCCTGGAAGTCCGGTATCAAAACTTCGACTTTGACACCGGGGATTCTTTCTCTCAATGCCTCTATAGTCCTGGCAAATACAGACGCTCCGCCATCGGGCAGGTCGTCTCTTGTCACTGAAGTGATAACCGTATAGCGGAGACCCAGCCGGGCTGCGGCTTCTGTCACTTGATAGGGCTCGTCTGAAAGAGGCGGGGATGGATTCCCCTTTTTAACTGCACAGAAGGCACAATTGCGTGTGCAAATATCGCCGAGTATCAGAAAAGTCGCTGTTTTTTTTGACCAACATTCAGAGATATTGGGGCATTTCGCGCTCTGGCAGATGGTGTGGAGTTTTTCTTTTTTCAGGATACGGGAGACATAAAAAAAGTCTGGCTCAGAGGGAAATTTCACTTTCAGCCAGGGGGGTTTCTTTATGGTCTGAATTTCCTCAAGGTTCAATACTATGCCTGCTTGTGAAAGAATAATTGATTAAATTAAAGATAGTTTTGGGCCCAAAGTCAAGGAAAAATCCTAATACTCTATATCTCTGTCTCGCTTCATGCGCCTGCGCATCCGCTTGCGTGCCTGAGCGGCCTTCATTCTCTTTTTCTCCCCGGGCTTGTAGTAGATTGAGTGCTTTTTAATCTCTTTGATGATCGCCTGCTGCTGGACTTTCCTTTTGAAGCGTCTGAGTGCGCTTTCGATCGATTCTCCTTCTTCAACAACGATAAATGCCAAAAGTACTCACCTCCTTGTGGCTGTGTAAAGGATTTTATAGCTGAATCTTGCCATATTGTCAAGGTAAACGCAAAATTAGACAAACAGGAAAGAAAGCAAACTTCAGTAAAAACAGTTAGGAAAGAGGGAATAATAAGGGGTCGGAATAAGGGTTCGTGCCTTAACATTCAACATTTATAAAAAATGGTACAGGCCTTACCCGCATTAGAAGATTGAAGCATAAATATAAGATCTTTCACGCTCATCATGATTAGGCTTGACTCCGAATAATGCAGAATGCTCATATGCGATCCCTAATGATTGCTTCAAACTTAAACCATTGAATTTCGTATTAGAAAAGGAAGGGTGATTGTTCGTTACGACTTGAAAAAATTTTATCAATGATTTTTTATTATTCCGGAGAGATTTTCAGGCCTATGTTTTGGATGCCCAGATTAAATCCATATAACGGGGGAAATAAAAATGAGGGCTATCACAATGAAAAAGGTCTTACAAGACAGCCATGGCTTAAAAGGAATTGGGCTGTTGATGATGCTCGTTATTCTGGCCTTTCTTTTGGCTGGGAGTGAAAAAAAGTTACAAAGAGCAGATGGAGGTCAACAGATACGTTCATCGTACTCAGATAGCAGCCATGAAAGTGCTTTGGCGAAGGAGATAATTGTTGTTCATCTTCCAGGGCTTCCAGAAGACGCGAAAAAACTGGAGATGGTTCTCATCAAGCCTGGCTCGTTCACGATGGGATCATCAGAGGAAGAATCTGGGCGTTCGGGCTCTGACTGGCCCCTCCATGAAGTGACAATCACCAAACCATTCTACATGGGAAAATACGAGGTCACACAAGCCCAGTGGGAATCAGTTATGGGGAATAATCCTTCTTATTTCCGCGAAAAACCAAACAATCCTGTAGAGAAGGTGAGATGGCGCACCTGCCAAAGATTCATCAAGAAGTTAAATTCTCTCGGTCAGGGAACTTTCCGTTTGCCCACTGAGGCAGAATGGGAGTATGCCTGCCGGGCAGGCACGATGACACGGTACTCATTCGGTGATTCGTTGGAAAACGCAGATAAATACATGTGGTGGGAGGGGAATAACGGACTAAACGGGACGAAAGAGGTAGGATTGAAGATGCCGAATCCTTGGGGATTGTACGATATGCACGGTAATGTCCTGGAGTGGTGTGAGGACCGCTGGGAGTTGCCAAACAATCGAGGCCCTCAAATAGATCCGCAAGGACCCTCATCGGGCTCATCATTTTTCTTTCTATGGACGAATCGAGCCTTTCGTGGCGGCAGCTTTAGAAGTCCCTCTCAAGACTGCCGCTCATCCCATCGCTCCCGTGAGCAGTCGATCGACTTTCATTACAGCTTAGGCTTTCGGCTTGTAAGGAAGTAAAGTTCAGCTTTTTTCTTGGAAAAAGAAACGATTATCCCTATAATTATACCGACAGATCTAAAATCAGGAGAGGCGTTATGAACAAAAGGAGGAAAAAATGTTCTGCAAGCAAGATTTAAAAAGATGCCTGGTGTTTATTCCCCTCGTTATTGTCATCGGTATACTCGCAGGATGTGCGGCAAAGACCGCCGATCCTTGGGGTGACCCAAAAACCGGACTGATCCTTCAGTACCGGATGGCGGAAAATCAAGTCCTGAAGTACCAGGCATTGGCTGAACAAACTCAGAATATGGAAATCATGGGCCAGTCAATTGACACCCAAAGCTCAAGCGAAAGTGGGTTCACGATAAAATCAAAAGGATTTCAAGAGGGCAATCTTATTCTGGGAGTGACCGTTGATTCTATGAGCATGAAAATCTCCAGTCCCCAAGGAGAGCTATCTCCTGATGTGAGTACCGTGCTGGGAAAAAGTTTTGAAATGACACTTTCTCCCTTGGGAAAAGAATTGGATGTATCCGGGGCTGCATCCATTAAATACGATATGGGCGCTGCCGGAACTCGAAGTATGGAGTCAAACTTCCAGGCCGCATTTCCTGACCTGGCCGGAAAACCAGTCAAAATCGGAGATACCTGGACAAGCACAGACACCATCACTGAAAAAACAGATGAGCTTGAAGTCCGGATCAATTTCGAAAGTGTGAATACACTGGAGGGATTCGAGATCGTGGATGGACTGGAATGTATCAAAGTGACGACTGATGTCATAGGGACTGTTCAGGGAAAGGGTGAGCAGATGGGCATGCAGTTGGCGATAGAAGGAGAAGTGCAAGGCAAGGGAACATGGTATTTTGCCTATAAAGAGGGCATCTTTGTTAAGGATACAGTCAATTTCACTTCAGATTCGACTATTACCACAAGCGGCGCTCAGGCTTTGACGATTCCTGTGAACCAAGAAACCAGGATGGAAACGAAACTGGTTAAATAGCCCGTCGAGTGAGCCGAAAAAGCGAAATTATTTTAAAGACGACAGAAAATATTTTAGAGATTTCTTCTTCCTGGGTAGCTCTGAGGAATAATTCAAGCTGTTTTTTAAATTGTAGGTTTAGGGTGCAATCCTTTTTTACGCAGGAGACAGTGAATTGATAAAGTACATTTTTTGGAGTGTTCTCCACAACAATAAAAATATTGCTCTGACTGAGGATTTATCCAAATATGCCCAGGGAGAAACATTCTGGAAGGCGGTGTTGAGCCTGTGCGAGACGCTCGAGGAGTGTATTCCGTCCGGGACGACAGAAGAAAGCGACTTCAATGCCCGCTTAAAAATGTATTATGAAACCGGAGTCAATAAAGTGGAGATATTCGTCGAACAGGAGAGCAAGCGGTATGCTGTTCGATGCGCCAACAGCCGGAGTTTCATTGATGCCAGTGACGAGCANNCCCGACTAATATCTGAATCCATCATACTCTTCCTCTAAACAGAAATAACCATAAGCTCCTGGATTGTTCAAAAGAGATTGAATAAAAAAAGCTAATCCCAACATCTTCTCCTTCTTTTTCTCTCCATGATCTCGCGCGGAGAATTCCAGGATCCCATAAAAAAATAGTCCAAATTCCTTACGATTTTTTCAGGAATGATTAAGTTGATTACTCGAAAATTATCCCGAATAATGAAAATGAGACTTGATAAAGGAGTGCAAAATGAGAGTACGATTGAGATTAGGCCTAATGTTTGCTTTTGTCATTCTGGTGAACGGTTTACCTGCTTTTTCGGAGGCGGCTCCAGAAATCTTCCGAATTCCCAGGATTGAGGGCATTATTGTGGATGGCTCCACTGATGATTGGGGCAAGCAGGGATTCCGTGTCGAGATATTGGCCAGCCCTGACGGCCGGACTTTGCCTGTGGATGATTTTGACGTGAAATTCCGCCTCGCCTGGGATCTTCAAGGTCTTTATTTACTGGCCATAGTGCACGATGATATCGCCGTAGAGGACGAGGACCTTCTCCGCTTGTGGCGCGCAGACTGTGTCGAGCTCTTCGTCTCCGAGAATTTGGGCTCGATGAATCGGTACCAATTGGTCATCGCCTCAGGAGCAGCCCCTGAATTCGAGTCCCTACGCCATAAGATTTATGATTGGCGGCACCCGCGTTATAAAAAATCAGAACTGACTGCCCAATCCGGCAGTCGGGTACTCGATGGAGGATACGTTATCGAAGCCTTGCTGCCTTGGAGAAATCTTGGCGTCAGCCCTGGTCTAGGTATGGAGCTGGCTTTTCAATTCGTGGCCAATGATTATGACGGAAATGCACAGGATCCGAACGGCTCTCTTCGTGTTGCCTGGTTCCCCGGCGTTGGTCCGAGCAGCCGCCTCAACATGCACCGTTTGAAGCTTTCCGATATGCCCAGCGAAGCTGTGTTGTGTCGTGTTGACCGCGAGGTCAGTCTGGATAGTTGCGTGATTTCCGTTCTCGGTTCGAACGAGTTGACCGGGATACCGGTGATACTTCGGAGCGCTGAAGAAATCATCGACCAGGCCAATCTGGAACTCAAAGATGGCCGGGCAAAGATCCGGTTTTATCTTGATGCCAGCAAATATGCAGATGAGTGGCCTCAATTGGATGTCGTCGTGGGCAAAAAAATCGCGGCCGCGTTCGAGAGCTTGCCTAACTTGGATAGGCTCCTGGAAAGATACATCCAGACATTGGGCGGGCGGACAGCCATAGAGAAGTTGACGTCACGAGTGTGCTCAGGAAAGTTTGTCGATGATCTGTCGTGGACAGATCCTCCGGTACAGGCTAACCCTCTGGAAGCGTTGGCCAAAATTCCTGACAAGTGGGTGATGATACTGAAAATCTCGAAAGGAACCGAACAGAATGGATTTGATGGGCGTATAGGCTGGAAGGTAAATCCCGACCGTATCGAACGAGATAGCCGGATGAGCCGGTCCTGGCTCGGCTATCTTCTGAATCCACAGGGCCCCCTCTACATACGGGAGTACTTCCCGGGGATGACTCTGGAATCCAAGGAGATGATCGGAGGACGTTCGGTATATGTTGTTAAAAATAAGACTCCGAATACGCTGTATTTCGATACCGAGACTGGTCTGTTGAATTGGATTGGTTCAGCTTGGGAATTGCAGGACTACCGTGAAGTGGATGGAGTCAAGTTCCCTTTCCGCGTTGCCACCAGCCGGAAAGGCGGGGAAAGCTACTTTGCCTTTGACAAGATTGAACACAATGTTCCTTTAGATGATAGGCACTTCGCTATTCCCGATGCCGGAGACGTGTTTGCTGATGCTTTTGAGGATATCGAGGATTCGAAAGTGCTCCCGATGTTAAAGATGAAAGCTCTGTCGTACGAACACGGAGAAATGAACATTCCCTGCCGGGATGGCCGCTTTCTCTATGACCTCATCATTGACAACAGCTACACGCGCGGCCTGGAGATTGGCACGTTTAACGGGTATTCAACGCTCTGGCTCGGATTGGCTTTTCGAAAAACAGAAGGACGTGTGATCACCATAGAATATGACTCGGTGAGTGGCGAGGAAGCCCGGAGAAATTTTAATAAGTCCGGATTGGAGGATGTGATCGATTCCAGGATCAGCGATGCATTCGAGGAGATTCCGAAGATCGAAGGAAATTTTGATTTTATTTTCATAGATGCCTGGAAACCGGATTACGTCAAATTCCTGCATCTATTGAAAGACCGGATAATGCCAGGAGGTGCGATAGTCGCGCATAATGTCACCAATTACGCGCGAGACATGCAGGAATTTCTGGAGGCCATCCGGAATGAGCCCAGTCTCGAAACGACGTTTCACGAGATAAGTGCCGAAGGCTTTTCCGTAAGTATAAAACGTAAATAAAATAAAAATGGCAATATCGCATATCTGGAAGCTTCATTACTGTATGAATGGATTTAGTGATTTAATTCTGCCGTTGAGGGAAAAGGTTCATCATTGGATGAATACATTATTTGTGCTATCGTATTTAAAGAAATTTTCGAGTGTGGAGAGAAGTTGTGCACATTCTGTTGATTGAAGACGAACCCAAGGTCGCCAAGGCGATTCGTCAAGGATTGGAGTCCGAGAATTACCAGGTAACCGTGGCGGCAACAGGGGAAGACGGATATTTTCTTGCCACTACCAAGGCCTTTGACCTCATCCTGCTCGACCTGATGCTGCCCGGACGAAGCGGGCTCGAAATTCTGACATCCCTTCGCAAGCAGAAATGTCAGACACCGGTGCTGATCCTTACGGCCAGAGATGCTGTGGAAGACCGAGTGGAAGGGCTGGATACAGGCGCTGATGACTACGTGGTCAAGCCTTTTGCCTTTCCTGAGCTTTTGGCCCGTATACGGGCGCTGACTAGGCGCGGCAGGCCCGAACAGGCCCTGAGATTCAAGCTGGCTGACCTGGAACTGGATTGTGTCACCAAGAAGGTCACCCGTGGAAAACAGGAGATAGGCCTGACGGCCAAGGAATTCGACCTGCTCGAGTATATGCTCCGCCATCAGGGACATGTCGTGTCACGCGAGATGCTGGCCTGTGATGTCTGGAAGGTGACGTCCCGGGCGACCCCCCTGGATAACGTGATCGATGTGCACATCGCCAGGTTGCGCCAGAAAGTGGATGCGCCTTTCAAGAAGAAACTGTTGAAGACGATTCGCGGAGTCGGATTTGTCCTGAAGGAAGGAGATACATGATCTTGGGAAACTTAAGCATCCGCCTGCGGCTCACTCTTTGGTACACAGCTGTTCTGATCGTTATTCTCTTTGTCGTATCACTCGGCAGCTATTTATTCATGCGGAGCCGGTTGGAATCCGAGGCGCGGAGCAGGCTGGAAAGCAGCTATGCGACTGTTGAGACCGTCATCAGGAATTCGAGCGGAGACCTAATGGACGTCTACCATCTCGGGCAAGAGAGTATATTCCAACTTTCTCGAGATGAAAGAGTGGTCTATCAAACGTTAACCTGGCAGGATAGATTGTGGACAGGAACACCAACAGACAGACGTTTCGATGGGTCCAACTCCTGGAAGTCTCCAGAGGGTTCTCTCTTCTGGTTGAAGAAAGGGATAGAGGATGATTCCGGCTTCGAGATCATCGTGGCCCAGGATGTCACCTCCACGATGGAATACATCAAAAGCCTGACTGTTATCCTGATGTCCGGGATCCCCTTTGCGCTCATCCTGGCCGTCCTGGGCGGGTACTTTTTGGCTGGGCGCGCTCTCTCCCCGGTCAAAGCTGTCACAAAGAAAGCAAGTGAGATCAATGCGGAAAACCTTTCGGAACGCCTCCCTATACAGAATCCTCATGATGAGATCGGACAACTTACCTCAGTCTTCAACGATACTCTGGCTCGTCTCGACAGCTCATTCAAGCAGCTGCGCCGCTTCACATCCGATGCCTCCCATGAGCTGCGGACTCCGCTGACATCGATTCGCAGTGTTGGGGAGGTGACTCTGCAGGGATCAATGGACAGGAAATCCTGCCAGGAAGCCATAGGAAGCATGCTGGAGGAGACAGAACGGCTCACTCACCTTGTGGATAACTTGTTGACCTTGGCTCGGGGAGATACAGAAAAGGCCAGTCTGACTCCTCAATATATGGATCTCAGCGTCTTAGTCGGTGAGGTTGTCGAAGAGCTGCGGATACTTGCAGAAGAAAAGAATCAGATCCTTTATTCAGAGTTCCAGTCATCGGTCATGGTGACTGCTGATGAGAGCACACTCCGGCAAGCTGTTTCCAATGTCTTCCATAATGCCATCAGGCACACACAGATAGAAGGGCATATTGAGGTTCATACAGCGAAGACAGAAGACGGAAACGCCGTCATCGATATCCTAGACAACGGCCCGGGGATTCCTGATTCTGAGCGCACGAAAGTGTTCGAGCGATTTTACAGGGCCAGTGGAACCCGCTCCACGGAGGAAGGAGGTGTGGGACTCGGCCTGGCTATTGCCCGCTGGGCGGTTGAGGCCAATGGGGGCGCGATTACGTTCCTCGATAAAAAAGAAGGCCCGGGAACCCACTGCCGAATCACTCTACCTGCGGATGAGATGGAGCGACGTTGACGGATGACAGAAAGATAAGGTTTTCAGGCAAACGGAATAGATCCAAGAGGATGCAAACCGGGATTAGGTGATAAAAGCAATACAGGGAAGGAAGCCATGAAAATATATTCAATCAGGGATTTTGCAGGCAAATGGATTCAAACAGGAATAGTGATTATTGTTTTGCTGTGGATTTTATCGGGTTGCGCGAATTCTAGTCATAAATCCGCGGAAAAAGTTGGGCAGGACAGAGCCGAGAAAACGAAAGGAGAGGAGATTTTCTACGATGATGGTTTACCCGAGGCCCAACATTCACCATGGACTTCTAAACCAGGCAGCCAGCTCGCGGTTGTATTCACCCCAACATTCTACCCGGCAATCCTGACTAAAGTGCGGTTTCTGGTTGGTATTAGCGGGATTCCAACCACCGAATTTCGTGTGAGAGTATGTGGAGGCACGGTTTCTGACGGTCCGGATGAAAGCCATGATCTTTTAATATCTGAGGTGACGGCATCTGCAGAATATGGAAATAAATGGGTGGAAGTCGATCTTTCTGACCAAAATATTCTTCTCACGAGCGGAGATTTTTGTGTCTCCATGGAGTGGCTCACACCGCCCGGAAACCACGGAGGGGACGCTCAGTTTATCGGAGTGGACTATTCGAAGCCGGATGGACGGAGTTGGTGGAAGACCGATTCCGTTTCAATGTGGGAAAGAATTGAGGAAGTCGCTAATGTGGGTGACCGGGATGTGATGATCAGGGCCACAATTGAAAAGAAATAGTGCTGTCAGCGGCCCTAAACGGGCTTTTCATAATAGACGTACATCTTCCCAATTCGCTTATAGCTAGATAATGATTCACATCTTGTGCTTTCGTTTTTAAATAAGATTCGAGTGATAGGATTAAGACACAGTATAAGGGGGAAGAGGACTAGGAGCGGTTTGAAAAAGTATTATGTTTATTAGTTTCGGCGACCTTATAAAGATAGCTATTCTCTTTTTCGGGATATTATGGTGTAAAGAGATTTTTGGCCGTTTTCGAAGTGATTTAGCCGAGTTCAAGGATTCAAAAGACAGCACCACAAGACCAGTCATTCTCTTTTTTTGGGCTGTAACACTTGGCTTTATCCTTTTTGCCCTCAATTTTGTTTGGGGCCTTGCCAAGCGCTTTATTTGGCCGATGGGTTGATAATCATCATTCTTCGAACACGTCCATAAATTAATCTGGAAGTCAAATCCCCAGGAATCTCTCTTTTGCTCTATGTTTAATAGGTGTTTTATTCAATCCGAATCTTGTAATTACTACCACATATAGTGTAGAATTCAACTATATCTAAATAAGCAATTTTGCTAGGAATGCTAATGAGCGGGGTGATTATCAATTTTCTTCTCCTATTTAGCAAATTAACTATGGGCCACTATCAGATTGGCTTTGCGCCAGATTTGAGCCTCATCGAATTCGATAAAAGGAGGGAATAATGAAAAGAAGTCAGACTGTGATTTTTTTGGTTTTGGTCTTGTGGGGCGGTATATTTTTTATGACCGCCTGTGGTGGCGGCAACGGTGAGGAGGATGGAGATCAAACACCCACGCCTTCAGCGCCGAATGCGCCGACGATTGAGGATATATACGCAGAGAATAGGGAGTTAGTGGTGCTCTGGGATGTAGTCAACAATGCGGATACGTACAACCTCTACTGGAACTCGACCGGAGGAGTGACGACGTCGGATACCAGTGTCTCGGGTCTTCTGACGCCCTACTACGTCCATACCGGGTTGAGTTTATTCAAGACCTATTCCTATGCCGTCGCAGCAGTGAACGCCGGCGGAGAGAGTGGACTCTCGAATGAGATGAGTGCCTTGGCTGCAGGAATACCTGAAGAGTTATGGAAGAGGATTGCTGCAGATACCCAGGATTTAGATCTTCTTGGTAATTCTGTGGATTCAAGCGGAGATTACGCCGTGGTAGGTGCGTATGGTAAAGACGGTGCCGGGTTCGATCGCGGAGCTGTCTATGTCTTCGAGCGGAATTACGGAGGGATTGATAACTGGGGCCAGGTGAAGAAGCTGACCGCTTCGGATGCCGAAAACAATGATTATTTTGGCTATTCCGTGGCTATCGACGGAGATTATGTCGTAGTCGGGGCATTTTACGAAGACAGTCTCGGGTTCGATCGCGGAGCCGCTTATGTCTTCTACAGGAACCAGGGAGGAACTGATAACTGGGGAGAAGTCGCGAAGTTGATCGCTTCGGATGCCGCGGATTCTGATGAGTTTGGTTATTCCGTGGCTATCGACGGAGATTATATCGTGGTCGGAGCATATAGAGAAGACGGTGCCGGGTCCGATCGCGGAGCCGCTTATGTCTTCTACAGGAACCAGGGAGGAACTGATAACTGGGGAGAAGTCGCGAAGTTGACCGCTTCGGATGCTGCAGATCTTGATCAATTTGGCTTCTCTGTGGGCATAAGTGGTGATAATGTTGTGGTGGGAGCCCGTCTAGAAGACGGTGCCGGGACCGACCGCGGTGCAGCCTATGTCTTCAATCGAAACCAGGGTGGAGCCGACAACTGGGGACAGGTGACAAAGCTCACAGCCTCGAGTCCTGAGAATGCGGCTTATTTTGGATATTCTGTGGCAGTAAGCGGTAATTTCGCCGTGGTCGGTACGCTTGGCGAAGACGGCACAGGAACCAATCTTGGAGCTGTCTATATATTCGATAAGGATTTTGGTGGAACAGACAGCTGGGGGCAGGTGGCCCGGCTCACGGCCTCTGATGCTGAAAATAATGATGAGTTTGGATTTTCTGTGGCCATAGACGGAGATTATGTCGTGGTCGGGACAATTCAAGAAGATGGTGCAGGGACGAGTCGAGGCGCGGCGTATATCTATGGGCGAAACTATGGTGGCCAGGACAATTGGGGAGAGGTGATGAAGCTTACGGCTTTGGATGCCGCAGATCAGGATTGGTTTGGCTATTCAGTAGCAATAAGTGGCGATTATGCTGTGGTGGGCGCCGCTTTTGAAGACGGTGCAGGAACCAACCGCGGAGCTGTTTATATTTTTTAAAGAGTTGCTGTTTTAAGAGCAGTGCGGGCTTTGAGATGTTGAGCATCGGCTCTACTCTGTTAAACACAATAAATGAAAGATCATGCGATAACGGACTCGCTTCACAAACGTCTTTTCTTTTCCCCATCAACAGCCACTTTATCATGACAGTTTGAATTCGAGTGCAGAATGGAGAACGAGTGCCGAAGAGTGTCTTTGAATTTTTAACAAGGAGTTGTTAATCGCACCAAGAAAAGAATAAAATATATGTCTAATGGTGTGTGTCTGGCTGTTTACTCTGTTCGTTGCGACTCAATGAACAGGGAAGCAAAACGAAGAGGTTCGGAGAATTGAGCTGAAACGATTTCTTCAAGTTGGCCGTTTTCCCCAAAAGAAGATGGCCTTCATTGCAGTGTTGCTTTCAGAGGGAAGGGCGCAGCAGCACCGGATACGTGTTTTGAGGCATAGATTATAAGGAGTCAATGATGAAAAAAGACAAGAAAGTATTTTTCATGGCTGTTTTCGTACTGGCAGGTGTATTATTTATCACGGATTGTGATGGCGGTGGAGAGGGAGAGTTACCTGGAACGCCTCAGATTGAGTTGTATTATGTCATGAATAGAGAAATAGGGATAACCTGGGCTGTAGTGGACAATGCGGCATCTTATAACCTGTACTGGAACAATACAGGAGGAGTGACCACTTCAGATAACGCCATAACGGGCCTCCTTTCTTCTTTCACTGGGATCCTTTATAGACATAACGCATTGAGTTTGTTTAAGACCTATTACTATATGGTGACTGCAGAGAATAGTTTGGGGGAGAGCGTTCCCTCGAATGAAGTGAACGCAGTACCCGTCGCTGTACCTGAAGAATATCAAAAAGTGATTGCTTCGGATTTCGCGGACATGGATCATTTCGGTTTTTCCACTTCCATGAGTGGTGAAAACATCCTCGTCGGAGCTCCGAACAAAGACGACGGAGGAGCTGATAGCGGAGCGGCCTATGTTTACATTCGATATGAGGATGATTTCTACTGGGCGCCATTAAAGACGCTGACCGCCTCAGATGCTCAAGCCGGGGATGAATTTGGTCGTTCTGTCGCCATTAGCAGTGATTACGCCATCGTTGGCGCACCTTATAAAGGTAATGGGGGGACTGATCGCGGAGCCGCGTATATATATGGACAGGACCAAGGAGGGGATGACAATTGGGGAGAGGTCAAAAAGCTGACAGCCTCGGGTGCCCAGGACGGGGATGAGTTCGGCAGTTCCGTCAGCATTAGTGGTGACTATGCCATCGTTGGGGCACAGTATGAAGACAGTGGAGGGCTCAGCAGTGGAGCCGCTTATATTTTTTACCGAGACCAGGGGGGAGCTGATAACTGGGGAGAAGTCAAAATGCTGACAGCTTCGGATGCCGCGGCTGGAGATCTGTTTGGCTATTCTGTGGCCATAGACGGTGATTACGCTGTGGTCGGTGCGTATTCTGCTGATGATGCAGTAGCTGATTGTGGAGCGGTTTATATTTATGGGCGGAATCAAGGGGGAGCTGATAACTGGGGACAAGTCAAAATTCTGACGGCTTCGGATGCCGAGGCTGGAGACCTGTTTGGCACTTCTGTTGCTATAGACGGAGATTATGTTGTGGTCGGTGCTTCTTCTGAGGACGGAACAGGGTCAGACCGAGGGGCAGCCTATATTTTCTACCGGGATCAGGGTGGAACAGACAACTGGGGAGAGGTGGTGAAACTCGCTGCCTCAGATGGTGAGGACTCGGATACGTTTGGCTATTCTGTGGCCATAGATGGTGATTATGTTGTGGTTGGCGTGATTTATGAAGATGGTGATGAGATCAATCGCGGGGCGGCCTACTTCTACGGTCGGAACTATGGCGGTCAGGACGCCTGGGGACAAGTGATGAAGATCATCGCTTCGGATAAAGGGGATGGAGATAATTTTGGTTTTTCTGTCGCTATTGAAGGTAATTATGCAGTTATTTCTGTCCCTTATGAGGAAACTTCAGGGAATACTGATCGGGGAGCGGTCTATATTTTTTAACACCCTACAGTTTGTTTTCAAAGGGCATCGGTTTCACTTCTTTGAATCTAATTCTTTCCTGAATATTTTTTTATTGTTTTCTCTTCCCATTCAGAGTAACCGCATTTCAAAGCTGTTTCATACAATATGGATACAATGCTCTTCTTCTCCTCCTCTGAAAAATATTCTGTCCAACGGGACATTCTGTTTTGTTTGACGACTTCACCCACTTTTATTCTCTCTCTGTGGGAAGAGTTCGAGCTTGCAGGATTAGAGTGGACAGTCGGAGTGCATAAGGAATCCGAAAAATCGATTTCCAGAAAATCACAGATGGTCTTCAAGTTTTCTAATAAACTGTTGATGAGACTTTCATAATGGACCATCAGATAACGTCCTTGTCCCAATTGACTCCTGTTCTTCCATCCAAGATCGATCAAAGATTGAATACGGGAAGCTCCCTCTGTAGCGTCGAAACGTGATTTTCTTAAAAGAGAAAATTTTTTCAAAGAGACGAGATTCTCCAAAGGGTTGCGGATAATATGTATGAATTTCGCATTGGGAAATCTTTCTAAAATGGAGTCGACATATTCTTCATTTCCCGGAGTTTTTTCGACCCAGTATCTGGTTTGGTTTTCCTTGCCAGCCATTGCGTACATAGCTGAGACAACCGCAATAAATGGTTCCATTCCCTGCTCCACAAAGTGTTTTAAGGCCAGTATGAATCTTTTATAATGTTGTGGATTTTTGCCCAAAAGCCAAAAGGGCTTCTGTCCCAGCGGATTAACCAAACGTTTTGTCCAGTAGAGAGCCAGGGAGTGGAATTTCCATTTTTTGCCATAGAATCTTCCCATATAGTTTGAGTCACCAGGCATGATATATAGATTCGGATGGCCATCCAGCAGTTGTGCCAATAAGGTCGTGCCAGACCTGCCGGGTCCGCAAATAAAAACCGGAGATTCTATGAATGCATCTATTTCTTCAGTTCGTGAATGATCTGGGGCCCAATCTATGTCCACTTTCTTTAGCAGTAAATTAAAGAACTGTCTCAGCTCTTTGTCTAGCTGGCGCTGCAGTGAACTCCTTGCTGGATACTCCTCATCCCTTTTTTCCAGAAGCTTGTCTATTTGCTCTATCTTCTCATCTAAAGCGCCCATTGGGGTACCTCTATGTTATGAATTCTCCAATTCTACGATTGTTCTCATCCCTGTTAATGACCCTGGATGATTCGCATTAAAGATCTGATTTCTTTGTCGAGTGAGTTGAATTTTTTATTTCTATCCGGCCTCAAGTCGCTCGAGAAATATTGCGAAAAATTGGGGACTGTCCCCAATTTTTACAAATTTTCAATGCTGTTATATTAGGCTAAAGAAAGCTGGTCGTGTGCGAGAAGAAGCAATCCCTGTATGCTGACGTTGTAGGGGCAGGCCTTTTCACAGTATCCAGTGCATTCGCCGCACACATCAGCTCTATTACCCGGGATGGCGGAGTAATTCAGCATGGCTTCTCTCTCCCGCCCCTGTGCCACAAAATAGTGGAAATAGCGCATGATTGTGTTTACGGGAACGCTGTGTGGGCATTGAGGCTCGCACACGCCGCAGGCATGGCGGCAGTAGAACTCACCGCAGCCCTCCCTGTAGGCGGCCAGCTTCGCCTTATCCTGCCCGCTCAACTTTGAGCCGGACAGGGGAATAATCCTCTCCATCTCCTCGAAAGTCTGCAGAGAACAGCAGACTGTGTTGACTCTGGGATTAGAGAGAGCGAACTTAATCGCCGCGGCCCTGATTTCTTCCGGGTTATTGAGGTCATACTTGGAGATAAATTGTTCGGCTCTGTCGAACTTGTCCTTGAACCGCTTCAAGCCTTCTTTGTAGAGCGGATGGATATCCTTACCTTCCTTTTCAAGCTGTTCAACTCGTGACTTGAGGATGTAATACTTGGTCACTGGAGTGGATTTCATCAGGGTTGTTCCGATGTTTTTTTTCTGACATGCTTCGAGTACGCGCTCTGACTGGTCCATTTGCAGGAAATTGTAGGCGAAAAGGAAAACATCGAACCGTCCATCTTCGACTGCGGCCAGGAGCACCTTCCCCATTGCCTCTTCCGGATCTCTGAACCAGAATGAACCATGGTGGGAAGTTCCCACGAAATGGATCCGACCTTCGGCCTTGAGTTCCTTCATTGCCGCATGGAATCCTTCATGTTTGAGAGTTTCTGCCGTATCTGGCATGTGCAACATCATACAGTCGATGTACTCTGTATCCAGCTCTTGAAGAGCTTTACGCACCCTTTTGATCAAGCCCTCCTTTGTTGTATCCCCTTCCATCAGCATCTTGGAAGTGATGAAGATGGACTTTCGGTCGCGTTCCTTGATGACTTTGCCGATTTTCTGATGAGCACCAGGGTAACTCTCCCCGGTATCGATATAATTCATCCCTGCATCCAGCATGGCTGCCATCAGACTTTCGTCTCCGACATAACCAACTGCCAGGTCTGAGACCTTGAAGCCGGTGCGGCCAAGAGTTCTGTAGCCCTTGATTCCTGGCTGAGACGTATCCTCTTCTTGCTTTCCGTGTGACCGACGGCTTTCTTTTTCTCGTGCCCATCCGCTTTGAGTCACCATCCCGCTACCGATCAGTCCCAGGACAGAATTCTTTAGAAAATGCCTGCGGCCGAGATGCATTTTTTTCCTCATGTTTCCTCCCTTCTTCAAACTTGGATTATTCATAAAATCTGCCGACACCCTATGCAAAAGATCTCTGAAGGATGATAAATTATCCTATGTCGGCATCTTTTCCCCTTCGGGCGAGCCGATCTCACCCCATCTACTTCGTTACAGCCCAAGAGCAGTGGACGACCACAGCATCTTGCGCTGTGCCTCGTATCTGAGGCAACCTCGACTCGTGAATAAACCAAGTAAATTGCTTTCCTTTTTTTTCCGAGTTAATTAGCTCTGTCTATTCTCAAAACTGACACTCGTTTATTGAGAATCAGTCTGCAAAACAACAGGAAATATATTGGGGAACGAGACGAATGTCAATACACTCATGATTTTCATTTGTCGGCTGGAAATCTTTTCTGTCATTTTCAGCAGGAAGAGTATAAAAAAATGGAAACAAATTTAAGATAGGCGCTGAACACAAATCCTTTTACTGAATCCGCAGCAAAATTTTAAAATGAGGGAAAATCCTGGAGTTTAGATCCTGAATTTTTCAGCTATTCGTAGCGGATTGAGTCGACTGGATTGGCCCGAGAAGCCTTGATAACTCGAATACTGATAGAGGCAAAGACGATCAGAAATGTCAGGACAGAGCCGAGAATGAAGAAGCTCAATCCGAGGTCTATCCGGTAGGCAAAATCCTGAAGCCAACCACGAAGAAGGATAAACGCCAAAGGCCAGGCCATTCCGTTGGCCAGAAGAATCAACTTAAAAAAGTCTCTGGAAAGAAGAATCACTATACTGATTTCTGACGCACCCAGAACTCTCCGGATGCCGACCTCTTTGGTCCGGCGGGCCACAGTCAGAGAAATCAGGCCAAACGCACCCAAACAGGCGATAAGAATGGCGAAAAATGCTGAATGCCTGGCGATTTCCGCCCACCGTTCATCCTCCTTGAACACGCGGTCGACATCCTCATCAAGGAAAGAATAGATAAACGGACGGTCGGGAACTGTTTGTTTCCAGATGCTTTCCAAATGCTCTTTTGTGGCTGGCAGGTCTTTGGACGTGATGCGGATAAGGAAATACCGAAAGGAGCCATTAATGCTGCGCAGGTGAAAGACGGCAGGCAGAACCTCATAGTGCAGGGAACGGAGATGAGAATCCTGAAAGACACCGATGATTTTTCCAGGAAGCATGTCATTGTCAGTGGGGAGTGTCTTCCCGATAGGATCATCCCAGCCGAAAATCTTAACCAGGCTCTCATTCACCATCACAGATTCTTCCGGATCGCTGGGATGGGTTCGTGAAAACTCCCTGCCTTTCACGAGACTCATTCCCATGGTCTCAACATAATCGTAGTCAATAGAGTACATCCGACAAGGGATATCCCGGCCATCATATTCAAAGCCTGTCCCCCAGAGGTCTTCACGACCAAAGGACATGCTTGACATGGTGGCACTGAGAACATCCTGGCGTTGACTGGCCGCCTGCCTGTAGACTCCCAAAACCCGTTTCATCTCTTTTTCGTTTAAGCCCGTTGAAAATCCGCCGGCATCGATGACGACGACCTGGTCCGCATCAAAACCCAGGTTCACCTTGCGCATGTGCTGCATCTGTCGGGCCATGATGAAAGTCGCTATGATCAGGATGGCGGACAGCGCGAACTGCAGCACGACAAGACTGGAGCTCAGTCTTTTTCTCCCCGAGATCCGAAGTCGTCCTTTCAGAATCTCAATAGGATGGAAGCCTGAAAGCACCAGTGCAGGATAAAATCCAGCCAGAATTCCAACAAGGACAGCTAGACCAAAAAGCGGAACCCATAATGTCTGAATGTTAAAATACAGACCTCTATCGATTAAACGGCTGAAGATGGGCAGGGTCAACAGAGTGAGAATTATTCCGGCCAGAAGAGACAGGAAGCTCAAAAGGATGGATTCACTCAGGAACTGCTTTATGAGTTGAGGGCGGCTGGCGCCGACAACTTTTCGCATGCCCACTTCTTTGAACCGATGGGAGGAAAGTCCCAATGACAGATTGACAAAATTGACACAGGCAATCAGCAGTACAGCCAGCGCGATTCCGGAAAGGACATAGGAGTAAAGGGGATCACTCTGCAAGGTCAGCCATTTGCGGATAATGGTGTTCAAATAAAGCTTTTTCAGGGGAAGGAGGCGCAGAGGTCTTTCCGGGCTGCCGAAATAATTCTGATTCTCTCGGCTCTGGCTGAAGTAGTTGGCAAAAAAAGAGAGGAATTTATCCTCCATGTCCTTTGCCTGAATCCCCGGTGCCAATTGAACGAAAGTGTAGACATTATTGGAACCCCATCCTCCGAGGTTCTCTCCTCTAAGGACATGAGGTATCAGAAAATCGAACCGGAAGCTGGAATTGGGAGGAAGGTCGACTACTCCTTTCACCACCATCACTTCTTCTCCACTTCGGAGGCGAATGGACAGCGTTTGTCCCAAGGGATCTTCATTTCCAAAATATTTTTCGGCCATCATCGGGGTAATGACCACTGACTGCCTGTCTTCAAGGGCTGTTTCGGGCTGGCCGGCAACCTTGGGGAAAGAAAACATCCGCATGAACTCGGGATCCACATAAAAGCCTCGCATTAAAAAGACTTTTTCACCCTGACGGACCGGCGTGCCGTCCTTGATATTCCAGCCGTAGACGCGGGCGATGGATTCGATCTCAGGAAGCGAATCTTTTATTGTCGGAGCCAGGATGGGTGGCGTAGATCCGGCTGGCCGGCGTCCTCCGAATGTTCCCCGCTGGACTAGAGTGAGATAGATCCTGTCGCCGTTTTCATGGAAATTGTCATAGGATTGTTCATGTTGAACAAAAAGATAAGTGAGAATACAGAAAGCAATGCCTATTGCCAGGCCAACGATGTTGATCAAGGAGTGGGCCTTGAATTTTAATAAATTTCTCCAGGCAACTTTAATATAATTAAATAACATGACAGCCTCCAGTAATTTAAACACTTAAGATCAGAAGAATGTTGCAAGAAAATCCTGATTCGGATGAAGAACCTTATGGGTCTCCTTTTCATCAGTCTATGCTTTTTCGAATTTTTCCTGATATGTCCAACATGATTTATACGCTTCATCTGGACAAAATGCGTTTCTTTAGNNTGTCCAACATGATTTATACGCTTCATCCGGAGGAAAAGCACTCCTCCAGCCAAAACAGAACCGATTGCATTGTGTTTCAGTCTGTTAGACTCTGTTTTCAAGGATTTGGTTTACTTGGATTTTCTGAAGGGCTGAAAATCAGAGGAGAGTTGTAAAATTTCT
>JABAOH010013770.1_pt4 | contig 23338 bp, 22 predicted proteins | sample 7062181 | NCBI WGS metagenome assembly JABAOH01 (sample SAMN14538630, study PRJNA623070) | marine sediment metagenome | biome: marine biome [ENVO:00000428]; feature: marine pelagic biome [ENVO:01000023]; material: deep marine sediment [ENVO:00002113]; isolation source: pool of 5 deep marine... | reverse complement strand
CCGCGCTAAGGTGCAGGAGCGAAGATCTTTATAGCAGAGGGGGTAGGGATTAAGCTGGAAGCCAGGGCAACTTACAACAAGTTGACCTTAGAGCAGCATGTTCAAACCCATTTTGGCGATGATCCCCTGGATGTGGCCCGAGTATGATGAATATGATAATGTAGCCGTTACTCAAAAAGTTGATCGATTTATGATAAGGGGAGGAATCGGATTTTTTGTGACTTTCTGAGAAGAACTATCTTCCTTAGCACAGAAGCTAGATATTTATTAAAAGCGGCTACCAGTATCTTTTTTTAATAATAATACTCTCTTCCTCTTTGTTTCCATCATATATTGTGTATCGTTTATAGTCTACACGCTCGAGCCATCCGGAAGATATGTCGACCAGGTATTCCGCTTCATCTTTGATCGTCACGGTCTCAGGCAGTTCTCCCTTGTAAAGAAAGAAGCCCGTCTGCGCTGCCATAAGCTTGAAGTGATCCTCTATGATTTTCTGAGCTTCTTCGGGATCAACTGAGAGTTTCCAAGTGAGGACGGCCTGTTTGTAAGCATGATCAACTCGTTTTACAGTGACCTCTGTTTGTTTGGGAAATAGCTCTAAGCCAAAAATCTTGGGTAGCTTCTTCCCATACTCGACAGATTCATTAATCGGAAACCTTCTTCCAAGGAGCAGGAAAAATATCTGGGCTTCTTCAGTGAATAACTCTTCTATTTTCTCTCGGCTGCGGTATTGAGAAGTGGTCATCTCTAAAAGCTCTACAACTATGGAAGTTTCTTCCCCCCGCCTTTTCATTTCTTCTGTGACGACGTCAGCCATTTCGTCATAGACGTAGGTAACGCTTTCCTTTAATTCCCTCCAATTCTTAACGTCAATTATCGCTGCTGTCGAATCAAGTTGAATAATAACCCGCCAGCCATTGCCCCCATTCTTGAGTCTTTCTAATGATCTTTTTACATTTGGGTTATCAAGATCTAGAGGCATACCTAAATCAACTTTATCGATGGTCCAAGCTAAAAGGTATCCCTCCCTTCCAGCACTCAGCACCTCGATATCTAGGTAAGAAAAAGATTCTTCTTCATACATAGTTCTTCCATCCTCCATTCTTTGCGACGATTTGACTATTTCATATTTTATGCTATCGCCCGTTTTCCAATGAATCGGAAGATCGAGGATTTCTTGGCCAAACCCTGAAGAAGTAAACACAAACGCGCAGAAGACAATCATTCGAAGAAAGTTCATTATTTTAACCCTCCTTGATTCATATTGACTAAGCTGACCTTGTTGCTTATTTTAAGTTATTGAGTTTTAAAAATCAACAATCGACTTGGCTGGAGGATTAACCTAGGTTAACCCTTGTTCTTATGTACGATATTAGCGAGAACCATCCGGCCTTAATCCCAATTCCTTCGTCTCATCGTCTAGACCTGTCATCTCCCAACGGATAAGCGAGAGCGGGATCATTCCTGAAGCATGAAACTGGTCGAAAAACTGTTTAAGGTTGAATTTTGCTCCAAGCTGCTGGGCTCGGTCTCTGATTAACTTTTCCAGATGCACCTTTCCCACCACATAGCTTGTGCCGTACCCGGGCTGTTGAAGGTAGAGTTCCTCGTCAACCCAGACCGTTCTTCCTTCCTTGGGCATCCAGCCGCGGGGCGTCCATTTGACAGCAAAATCCACTGCTTCTTCCAGAGTGAAGGTGTTGCTGTGCATTTTCAGGTCTCCCATGGCTCGTGCGGCCCGGCAGGCGATAAGGATATAGACGAGTTCCCGAGCTTTCGGCTGTTCATCCAGTAGACCGGCGTGCATCATCATCTCTTCCATTCCGGTTGCTAATCCTTCAGCCCGCGAATCCCATATGTTGTAGAGAAGAGGGACACGGCGAATCGGGCTGGGATGAGGCTCCTGCTTCATCCTAGCCAGGTCGAACCAGTGAGTGCCGTGACACCTCATCGGAAGAGAATGGTGATAATCGACCTGAGTGAAGAAATCTCTGAGCTCACTCGGAGGAATGAACCTGACCTCTCGTTTTAATGTATCCTGCAGGTAGTCAGGAACTGTCATGATTTGCCTTTCCCTGAGGAACTGCATGAAATAATTCACAGCTTCATCGTAACGCCGCTGGTAAGCCTCTCTGGAGTTTGGTGGTTTAAGCTCAGGCAGGTGACGGTTGCGGTTCTCCTCCAGCTTCAGGCAAGCGGTGGCCCGGTCTAACTCTCGTTGCAGGATGACCAGTTGTTCTTCCCAGGTGTAGGGAATGAGATGGACATTCTTCAGGTACCAGTTGTAGTTTTCGATGCCGATACCTGAGGGCGCTGTCATGTCTTTTTGTTTCTCCTCTAGCCAGCTGCGAAACTCATCCACCGCTTCCTTGGCCTGTTTTATGTCGGGGACGAGATCAGGATGGTCTTTGCCCAAGCGCTGGGCAAGATCATCCAGGAAAGCGCTCTCCCTCTTCTTCAACCTGATGCCAAGAAACCAGAGGTCTTTCGCTTCTTCTATCAGATTATTTTTTGCCTGTTCCAGGACTTTTGGTACAGCACGAAGATGCCTTCGAAAATCATCCAGGGCCTCATCCGAAAGAGGAAAGGTGTATTTCCAGAGGCAGAGCGTTCCGTACCGCCAGGGTCCTTCCAGAGCTGGAACATCTGATGGGGAGCGATAGTAGACTGCATAAAAGCAGGGATTTCGCGACCAGGGGCGGAGGACTCGGTGGTCAAAATCCAACCCGTTCATCTCTGCTCGGACAAGGTGATAGTCTACCTGTTGAGACACTGGCCAGGAGATGGGATCGATCGCAGCCAGGCGCCCTTGGAACTCCTTCAGTCCCTGCCTCTGCTTCTCCATCGCAGCTGAGGTGTAATCTGGAACTCCGTCCCTAATTTCGGGTTTCTGGAATTCACGCCATTCTTCGAATAACTTGACCAGGTCCTCATAATTGCTGCTGAAGGGGACTTCTTCTTTTTCTGGCTTTGGGGAGCAGCTAAAAGACACAAGAGTGATAAGAAAGATAAAACCTATGGACATAAGATCACGCTTCCTCATTATGTTAACCTCCTATTATCCTGAGCTCTTTTTTCAAGCTCTTGGGATTATCCCTCTTTATACTTCTTGTTTCAGGATATTATAGAACTTATCCCTAGCAGATCTTTCGATCCAGGGCTGGTGGCCGCAGTTATGGAGCAGGATGAACCGGAAGTCATTCAGGAGGCGAGAAAGGGGGCGGTTGACCCCTTCGGTAGGATGAGGATCATAGTCGCCATGGATGGCGACGACCGGGCACTGGATTTTCTTCCCGAACTCTAAGAGTTTGCCACTGCTTCTTAACTGCCTGGCCTGTTCCCAGACATTCTGGTATAGATCGTATTGGCATTCCAGTAATTCACTCTTGTGGGGAAGAGGATCATAGGAATCAGCCTTGGAAATCAGCTCTCCAAACCGGGCTAGGAGTTTGTTTTTATCCTCAACAGCGGGATCGTCCAAGCTTTCTATCAGGGAAAAGGCTTCTGCTTTTTCTTCTTTGCTGAGCCGGTTGAGCCGGGTTTCCATGATGTTCAGGGCATATTTTTCTTCGTAGGGCCCGCTTCCGATAAGGATGAGCTTTTTTACGAAGGCTGGGTACTGAGCCGTAAATAAAAAACTGAGCCATGCCCCCCATGACCAACCGATCAAGGTAACGGGAAGATCCCCGCTCTTTTTTAAGACATCCTTCAGTTCCTCTAGTTGCCCTTCGAGTGTGGTGGCTGTTTGAAGAGGCTCTAGAACGCCTGTAGCAGAAGAAAGCTCTCGAGCCACGGGCGCCATTTCTCCGGGTGCGCCCGGCCCCCCGTGGATAACTGCTGTATTGAAAGGCGCTTTCCCGTATTTTCTGAGGTTTTCCATATTTGGGTCTATTCTAATTCCTTATAGGGCTATCCAGGAGAATGATAATCAAAGTCAGCTCGTGGCGGCTCAATGCTTCCCGGAATGTTTCTTCAAGTGTTGGATCAGATTCATCCAGCCTTGAAGTGTACACCTGCTTCACACCACAAGACCAGGCAATGTGTTTGATGTCTAAAGCTGGCGCTTCTCGTCCCAAAGCATCTCGCCCAACACCGGGATTAACCTGGAATCCCGAGGTGGCCGTGGCCTTATTATCTAGGACGACCATCAGGATATTGCTCCGGTTATGGACCGCGTTACAGAGGCCAGGAAGAGTGGTGTGGAAGAATGAAGAATCGCCAAGAATAGCCACGGCCCGCTCCTCGACTCCTGCTTTGCTCAGACCATCGGCCACACTAACTGCAGAGCCTAAGGCGTACTTCGCATCGAGCCGGTCAGCTACTGTGACCAGACAGCCAGGATCCCCGACAAGTACTGGTTTTTGCCCCAGACTCTCGGCTGCTCTCTCCAGCTGGTCAAGGATTTTATCATACTGGCAGTCTGCACAGTAATCCTCTTTTTTCGGCCTTTCTTCAGCTTCCTCCTCTTTGAAGTATTTTCTGACGGGGACAAAACCCGGCATAAATTCACTCAGAGCAAGCTGAATCTGCCACCGGAATAATTCGCCTTCCCGGCTTAGGTGTTTACTCTGTTTTCCGTATATCTTGGCAGGAGAACCAATATCATGGGCAATAGCCTTGATACGGGTTTCTAAATAGGGCTCGTTTTCCTCGACGATCAAGGCTTCCTGACAATCCTGCAGGAACTCAGCAATGGTCTTTCTGGGCAGAGGATGAATAACACCTAATTTAAGCAGGCGAAATTCTTCGGGGTCTTGGTCGCCGACAACATCGAGAAGTTTCCGGTGAGCGAACCCGGCACTTATAATGCCTTTCACGCCTGTGCCAGTAGCTTTGTTATAGGGTGTGTTGTCAGCCCAGCTGACCATAGCCTCCATTCTTTCATGAAGAATCCTGTGTTTTTCTACTACATTTATAGGGACAGGGACGAATCTCCAAGGTTCTCTGGACAGGCCGAGATCGGCTTCTTGGTGAGGTTTATCAGAAACAGGGACCGGTTCCTCCTGCTGGGAGAAGCTTCGGGTTTCTCGGATAATCATGGCAGTATTGAATTTTTCTGAAACATTAAAGGCCTCTCGCATCATAGCATAGCCCTCAGCCGGGCAAACTGGCTCCATCATCGGCATTTCCAACAAATCTGCCAGGTTTCTTGAATCCTGGTCGTTTTGCGACCCGTATCCACCGGGATCATCTCCCAGAAGAATAACCAGCCCTCCGTGGACCGGGGTCAGATTGAGAGCCATGAGCGGATCGATCATCGCATTCAGGCCTACACTTTTCGTACAAACTAATGCCCTTCGCCCGGCTATGGAGGCGCCGATGCTCATTTCTAGAGCCACTTTCTCGTTGCTCGACCACTCCACATAAATTTTATGCTTTTTGGCTAGGCTAATCAGAGTCTCCACTGTCCCTGAGCTCGGTGAACCAGGATAGCTGGTCACCAGCTTGATACCGCTGGACAATGCGCCCCATGCCAGGGCCTGATCTCCGTTAAGTTTTTTTAAAGTCATTGGAATCCCTTTAAATTAAGATTTATAGCCTCGTATTAAAATTAGGCACGGTTCTATTTTTCTGCTGATTTAGGAACGGGGATGGTTCCTGTTTTCTTTGTTTCTGTTGATTCTTCTGTGCTTTTGAGAAATACAATTGCATCAGGCTGTCCTATTAGTAACACAGAAAGATAGAATAGCAAAATAGAACCGTCCCCACTCATCCAAAATAGAACCGTCCCCGTTCATTCATTTATTTAAAATAGAATAGAAAAAATAGAACCGTCCCTGTTCATCTAAATCTATTTTGAATTTTTGTCATTAGAATTCTCTGGCTTATTTGTGGTGTATTTTTCTCTTCGGCGACACCAGTAGAGGGCAAACGGGATTCCGGTGACGATGAAGGCCAGGTCCATGGCCGACTTCTGCCATTCGAATACAGCCCTGAGCGCGATCAATCCTATGATCGCCAGGAGCGAGAGAAGGGGAAGCAAAGGATAGAGCGGGACTCGGAAGATATTCGGGCCTCCGAGGCGGGCTCTCCTCATCTTGAAAAGCGCCAGAGTGGAAAGCCCGTAAAAGATCAGGATGGCGAAGACCAGGCCCGCGGCAATGGTCTCGAAGGTTCCGCGGATGACGAGAATGGCTCCTGCCCAGAGGCAGTGAGCTATAATCGCCCGGGATGGTGTCCGGAATCGGGGATGGACATGATCCAGCCATTTGAAGAAAAGCCTGTCCTTGGCCATGGCATAATAAGCCCGGGTCGCGGTCATCATGGTCCCGTTGATACTTCCGGTGGCGGAGATTATCACCAGGACGGCTATAAGGGCAGCACCGACGGGGCCGATTAACACGGTCAGGACATCCGAAGCCACGATCCTGCTCTCCCTCATTCCCTCCATGCCCAGGATCCGGTGGAAGGTCATATTTGTTAAGGCATAAAGCAGGACGACGATACCGATTCCGATCATGAGGCTTAAAGGGATGACCCGCCTGGGGTCTTTCATCTCTCCAGCCGAGTATCCGACCCTTTCCCAGCCCGTGTGGGAGAAAAGAATCAGCATCAGGGCGGCGACAACATTCCCCACTGGAGTTAGCACCCCTTCTGGTGCGGCATGGGTAGAAAGCAAGTTTTCATGTCCCCCACTTAAGACCAAGCCGGCGGCGACGATGGACAGCAGTGCTCCCACTTTTAGGATCGTGGAGAGTTTCTGGAAGATGCCGGCCCTTTGAATGCCGATATAATTGAGAACTCCGAAAAGAAAAATGACGGCGAGAGCCACGATGATTTTGGTGAATCTATCCATGGCCACGAAATAGCCCAGGTAATCCGCCACAATCAGGGCCAGGCCTGCAGCGGCACTGGTCCGGATGATGAACAGCTGCGCCCACCCGAACATGAACCCGGCATAGGGTCCGAAGCATTTGGTGATGTAGACGTATTCCCCGCCCGTGCTTGGCATCCTAGTTCCGAGCTCAGCGTAGATCAGCCCGCTGACAAACACGAAGATTCCTGCCAGCAGCCAGAGAAGAATGATCGAGTCGAAAGAACCGAGGTAGCCGGCGATGATCTGAGGTGTGGAATAGATGCCGGCTCCGATAGTGATCCCGATCAGGATGGCGATCCCGTCAAAGACACCCAGAACCTTCCGGAGGGAGGGCTCTGGACGTTTATCAATTCCCTCCTCAGCCATTGTGCGTAACATATAGCACAGCAAAATTTGGCGGTCAAACGCTATGCTGCCGATTCTATAGAGAATTTTGAAAGTTTCAACGAATTTTTTTAACGCTGGGAAATTTCTCAGAATTAGGAGGAGTACAGCAAGATTAGTTAGGCTGACCTTACTCGAGATTCAGTATTTTCTTTGATAAGAGTTGTAAAATACTTGGCTAGATGTTATAAACTCTTTTCTAGAAATTAGAGTGTTGGTGATCAAATCACACGTTTTAAAGAGGAGAATCCAATGGAACAGAAGTCACTCACCTTGCGAGGGCTGAACTGGCTCCTGATTTTTCATTTGCTAACATCCCTGTTGGTGATTCTTTCTGCTTTCCTGTCTTTACGCCATTTCTTCATAGCCAATTTCCCGTCGTCGATTTTTGAAGGGTCGTTCTGCGACCTGTCCGCTTTTTTTAACTGTGACAGTTCCGCCTATTCTTTCATCGCCCAGATCTTTGGTGTTCCTCTCGGGTATTTTGGCATAGCCTTAGGCTTGGCCTCTTTGATGGGAATCCTCTTTCCGTCCGCAGGATTTGAGAGGACCAATATTTTCTTAAGTTTTTTCAATGTTCTGGGCATTATCGGCCTGATAGTCATCTCGATTTTCATCCTCCAGAGCGTCTGCCTTTTCTGTGTGGGATACTATATCTTCTCGTTTATTAACTTCTGGTTGTATTCCAAATATGGTATCGAAACACAGAAGGGATTCATCAAGCAGTATTTTCAGCCCAGTATCAGACATCTTTTCGGGATTGGTCTGCTTACCCTGATTGGAGCTGTGGGTATGTATTCCTATCACCAAGTCAAGATTGAAGCCCAGGGAGGCGGCGTGGCCAATAGAATCGTCCAGCAGTATTTCAACCTGCCAAAAGTTAAGAATCCTAGTATCATTTCACCTTATTTTACGATCCAGGCCACAGAAGATTTTAAGAGCGCGCCCATCAGGATTGTCGAATACGCCGATTTTCAGTGCCCGGATTGCCTCAAGCTGAGGAACGACTTAGAGGATCTGAAAAAAGATTTTGGTGACAAGATGAACGTGGCCTTTCAATTTTTTCCGCTCGACGGAAAATGCAACAATGTTGTCGACAAAGACAAGCACCCGCAGGCCTGTGCGCTATCCTATATTGCTGCCCATGATCCGAGCAAATTCCTGGCCATCCATGATGAGATTTTTGATAATTTCCGCCAGACAAGAAGCGATGAATGGGTGGAGAGCCTGGCCCAAAAATACGGAGTGGAAGAAGCACTCACGGATGAGAGAACAAAAAAAATCGTCCAGGATATCATCAACACCGGGAAAGAATACAAACCGACTTCTGATCGGTACAAGCATGGGATTCGATCGACCCCGACCATGATCTTGAACGAGAGGATGGTCATCGGCACCCTGCCCAAAGTCCAGCTCAGGGCGATCTTCAAGGCGATCCTTCAAAAAGAAGAAAAGGGTAAGGACGAACCCCCTGGATTCATCGAGGACTGGAGATAGGATGATTAAAGTCTGCTTCTCTTTTTCTTTGCCCTAATCTAAGCATTTTTTGTGTGCAGATTTTTATATCTGTCGGCCACAATTAAATTTATCTTGAATTTTAATAATATTTTTTATAGGATAAGTTAAATTTTTATGACAAGGAGTTGGGTATCATGAAATTATGTTTCTGTCGTTTTCTGTTTGCGGCTGCCATCGTCGTGATAGCCCTCGTCTGGTGGCCTGCCCTCTGGGCAAAATGGGTTGTCGTAGCCGGTGCCGCACTCCTGGCCATCTTGAGTCTTATCTATAATAAGTGCTTCTGCAGGGCTATGCAGAAGACAGAATAGAAATAGTCCTATCTGCTGGCAACCGGTCTAAGAAAACAAATCAAAAAGGGAAAAGAGGCCTCTACTCGTCTGCCTGTCGTCTCAATTATTAAATGGTCACTATCAATGAATGGAAAATTCTGCAGATCGTATTTTTAAGTTATTGAGTAATCCATGGAGGAGGTCCTATGTTAGAAATAAGAAAATTATTATTTTTCGTAATCATAATCAGCTTGTTTCTGTTAATGATTAGCTCTGATACCCTGTCTTCAGCTGCCGGAGAAGATCAGAAAAGACAGAAAAAGACATCCAAGTCTCTGACTTCCGAAGGATATTCTATTTTTCATGAAACGATGGTCGACATGACCTGGCAGGAAGTGGAAAAAGCGGCCAAGGGAGGAAGCAGCTTGGGTTCTGGGCGAGATGAAAGCCGAGAAAGCAGTTGGACCTCTGATTCAGGCGCTTAACCACAAGGAATGTGGCTGGATGGCTGCTCTGGCTCTGGGAAAGATCAGGTCAGAAAAAGCTCTAATGCCTCTCATCAGAGCTCTAATGGATGACAAAATAAAGGTTCGCCGTGCTTCTGCTTGGGCGCTAGGAAAGACACAATCAAACAAAGCTGTCTGGCCCCTTATTAAGGCCTTGAAGGATGAGGATGAGGAAGTTCGGTATTGGGCTGTTGTAGCCCTGGAAAAAATTGGCACACCAGAAGCAATGAAGGCTGTAGAAGAATATAAAAAAGAAATAAATGAATCTAGCCTTCGAAACAATTAATAAAACCAAAAAGGAGAATAAAACCTATGCAATATCTATTAGTCAAACACAAAGTGGCGGACTTCGACAGGTGGTACTCAGTTTTCCGGTCACAGGCAGAAGCTCAGCAAGAATCTGGTCTTAAAGACCTTCAGCTTTTTAGAGATGCGGCAGATCCCAATGATGTTGTTCTGTTATTCAGAGTCGATGATTTGGATAAAGTAAAAGCTTTTACAGAATCCCCAGAATCATACAAAGCAAAAGAGGAATCAGGTGTTATTGGTGAGCCTGAAGTCTTATGGCTGAATAAAATATAGAGAACAAATTTACCGGACGAGCTCCTCAACATTGGAGGCAACTACGTCGAAAGGAATGAGCAGAGAAATTAAAAAATTTGAGTGGATCGGAAGTAGGAGCGAAGTTACTAGAGTCTTTTGTATAAAATGAAATTCTTTTTATAAAAGGAGGAAATAATGATTTCTTATCAAATCCTGAATGAGAATACCAAGAAAAAATATTCTAGAGCTGGACAAACGAGTCTTATATACCATCTAGTGAAGTCCATGCAGCTGATAATTTTGGGCTTTGTTATCATTTTAGTGTTGGCATTCACGCCTGTAGAGGCTCAGTTGAAAGTCGAACCTGTATACGACCCTGCTAAAGTCGAATTTATTTATGATGATCTGCATAATTTCCTAAAAGCATTCAAGATGATCAATGAAGGAGCCGACTTGGAAGAAACCTTGAAGAAAGAATATCTGGATAAAGCCTCTCCCGGGTTGAAGAACTACATGGAGGATGCAGGTTACGAATTGAAACATTTTGTCGAGAGGTTCGAAAAATATAAAAAGAACTATACAACTCTTCCCGAGCTTCCAAACCAGCTTGTTTCCCAAGAACCTCACATACGCAAGGCCTTGCAAGGCATGAAGAAGATTTTCCCCAAACCTGTATTCATTCCCATATATATATTGGTGGGGATTAGCGGCGGGCTCCACGCGGAACCATCCGAGGTCGGCATACGGCTCGCCTTTTCTAGAGCTGCCTCTCCTGACCGTCTTCCGCGTCTGAAGCTCACCATCATCCATGAGCTGATCCATGTGCAACAGGCTTTGGCCATCGGGATGGAACAATATCATTCGATTTACGAGGAGAACAGAAGCCTGCTTGCCGTATCGATTCGTGAAGGCGTTGCCGAATATCTGACCTATCTTATCTCCGGAGAATACAGCAAGAAAGGAATCTATGATTATATAAAAAAAGATGAGAAGAAAATTTGGGAACGTTTCAAAGCCGAGATGCACGCCCCCGAATTCGGCGACTGGTTGTTTTCGAAGCCCAAAGATCCGGATCAGCCAAGAGACCTTGGATATATTATGGGCGCTATGATTGTTGAATCATACTACGAGAACGCAGATGACAAGAAAAAAGCCATAGATGAAATTCTTTCGATCACTGACTACAAAGGATTCTTGAAAAAAAGTAGATATGCAGAAAAGTTTTTAAAACAATAATAGTGTCATTATGAACACTTTTTGGCATTACCTTGGGGGGAATGTGATTCGGCCTCGCCAATCATTCATTCAATTAAGGGAGGATCCCAAGGCATTGGGACAAGGTCTCAAGGCCATTTTGCTTATCGGCGGGCTCTATACATTCACAGTGACCGGCCTGGCTCTCGTCGACGCTGAAATTATGGCACCAGGTGTGCTTAAAATCCCTGGCGAAGCCTACTATTTTTGGGAAATCTTCTTCACCCTACCTGTTATGATCTCAGGATGGATATTAGCAGCCGGGATAATCCAGTTGCTAAGCCGGGCATTTCAAGGAAGAGGTACTTTCGAAGTAACCCTAGCACTGCTAGGTTTTGCGATCACACTTCCCATGTTTATGACGTGGATCCCGGAAACTATTGGCACCATCATATTTCTTACAGGTCTAGCGACTCATGAGCAATGGGTGACCCTGGCCACAGAGACATCATTCGGAAAAGTGTTTAACTGGGTTTACCAATTGCTGTTCTTGATATGGTTGATGATTCTCGTGCCCCTAGCTGTAAGCATTGCTCAAAAGTTGCGCTTGTATGTGGCTGCGGGAATTGGTTTCCTGAGCCTGATTATTTTTATGGCCTTTGTGCTCGTCTTTATTCGCTAAGAAAATGTCTATATTGTCAACTCTTATCTAAATGCCAAAAAAGAAAGAGGATTCAATGCTGAAAGATTCAGTGGAGATAAAATCTACACCCGAGAAGATATTTGAATTCTTTGAGAGCTGGGAAAAAAACTATCGTAGATGGCATCCCAATCATGGCGATTCCCGATGGTTAAAGGGAAACCTGAACGAGCCGGGTTCTATTCTTTACACCGAGGAAATTCTTCATGGCCACCTGCATAAGTTGAAATTCCGGATTACGGAGATAGAACCTCCTAGTAGATTGAGCTATAAATTCCTATTTCCTTGGTCGCTATTCATTTCTAAAGGATCGTTCGTTATTGAACGAAAGAAAAACCGTTGCCTGTTTACGTCTTCGTTGACCTTTCGATTCGCCAGATTGCTGAAAACATTCGCTAAAAGGAGAATGGCTGATTTAAAGCAGCATATGAAGGAAGAAGGTGACAATCTAAAAAGAATTATAGAATCTGATAAATAATTATCTACATACAACGCTTCGAATATTGCATATAATTACGTTTAATTTATTATTTCACGCCATTCTAACTTAGGCTGATATTATTAAATGTCATAAAATATACGTTGTGAGATGCTGAATCAATGAGAGTTCGTTCTGCATGCCCGCAAGAAATCTGTGCTAAAGTTGAGGATCCTGCAATTACAGAGCTTTGTTCATTCCTGCGATATTCACGATTCGACAAGACTGTCAATGAGATTCTTCATGGTCTTGAGATATTCCTTAAGGTTTTGCCGGCCTTTATCAGTTATGGAAAGCATAGTATGGGGGCGCTTGCCGATAAATTGCTTCTTGATCACTACATAGCCGAATTCCTCTAGCTTGGATAAATGGAAAGAAAGGTTTCCTTGCGTTAAGCCTATCTGAGTCATGAGGAAGATAAAATCTGCACTTTCAACAACAGATAGGTAAGCTATAATCATGAGCCGGGCCGGTTCATGAATAGCCTTATCAATACCGAGCAACACACTCAGATCTGTTGAATCATTCCTACTTCGCTTGCTCATTGGCTACTCCTAGTTCTTTTTTCAATGGGAATCGAGTTAAGAACCGGATAAACACTATGCATCCGATGATAAGAATAGGGCCAGCGGTAAAGGAGAATACCAGTAAGGAAGGATATGGAAGTGAAGTGTTCTTTTTCAACCAAAAGGTCAGCGGTAGTGAAACAGCGAAAAGGAGCGCATAAAGATAGAGGCGAGTAAAGTCCATGAAATAGGCCATAAAGCTGAAGACCAGAAGAGCTTGGATGCCGAAGATTAAGAAAGGAATAGGAATTCCGGTTGCTCCCCCCACCGGAAACACTTTAAACAGGGAAAGAAAGAATGTAATGACCCCAATCAGAACTGAAATTACCAGGAGAAGCTTCACATGCATCATTTTCCTCTTTCGGGATTTTCCAAAATGAACGGTTCCTAAGCGGGGAGTTGTAATGTATTTCTTTCCGAAGATCATGAAAAGGAGTGCTACGGCAAGTATAATGATCGGAACCAAGAGGGGCATAGTGATAGTCACGTAGTCGAGCAAGGAGAACTCATTGAGTATCAACGGCAGCCCGAAACTCAGCAGAATCAATCCCAAAAAAACATCGTAAATGCCATCCTTGAAAAAGGAACGGTATGCCCTTTTTTCCAGTGCTTTGAAGTTTAGTTTCATGATTTAAGACCTCCGTTTTTAATTTACATTAGAATACAAAATAGTTTGTAATACATACTTAATTGTAATATAATGCAAAAATGCTGATTTGTCAACCCTAAAAAAATATTTTTTGCCTTAGTGCCTAATAAGGCAGAAAGATTAAAGGTAATTTAATGTTTAGATTTGAGAAGATATCAGACAAAACATGCAATCAGAAAAGGTAATCTGTCCAGAGCGAGAAGCTACAGGATTAGAATAGAATTTAATAAAAAGCTCACCAGGTTAAATACTTGGCGACATTATTATCTATCTCTCGATTCCGCTATTTTTCTCAACTCAGCCTTGAGCTTTTTTTCCAGAGGCTGGGGAGTGTGATTTTCCAAGATGTATTTTGCTCTGTCTCTGGCCTTGGTTCCCAGGTCTTTCTTGTCTTCCTTTTCCCATCTGTCATAGGGAACTCTTGAGATCAGTTCCGGGTACCAATTTTCCTTGAAGTGTCTGAGAGTATGATCGCTGGTCAGGTATTCACCGCCCGGGCCGATCTCATCGATCAAATCCAGCGTCATCGTTTCCTCATTGACTTCTATGCCGCTACAAATGCGCCTGACCAATCCAATCACATCATTGGAGACCACCAGCTGTTCGAAGGAAGTTGTCAAGCCATTATTGATATACCCCACATCATGCACCAGATTCCCTCCGTTTAATGAAGACAACAAGGTCCACAAGGCTCCCTCTAACGATGCCTGCTGGTCGTAAGTATTGGAATCAGAACATCCGGCAAAGCTGAACATGGGAAGACGATAATACCTGGCTAGATCGGTAAGAGCAGAAGTGGCGAGCATGAATTCTGCCGAAGCATAACAGAGGGTAGAGGTGGCCATGTCCATCGAGGTGACCCCTCCTCCGTAGATGAAAGGAGCTCCCTCGTTGATAAGATTGGCCAGGACATAGCCGGCTAGAATCTCGGCATTCCCTTGAATCAGACCTCCGGCCAGAGTCACCGGACCAGTGGCTCCAGTGATCACAGCCGGGGTGAAAACAACAGGAAGAGACTTTTCGGCCATGAACATGAGTTTTTGGGTGGATTCCTCAGCTAGAGTCAAGGGAGAAATCGGCTCTGTATAGAGGGCGACAAAGGGACTGTTTTTCAACTTCTCCTCCCCGCCGGCGACGGCTTCAGCCAGGCTGATAATTGTCTTGAGATTTTCAAGATTCCAGGCAGTGAACACGATTGGCTTCTCCGTATGATTCACCATCGCCTCAAAATGGTATACATCGGATATTTTAGGATTCACGTCGCTGGCAATACCGGAGCACATGACAAAACTTATCTCATCGAGAAAGTCCACGACTCTGGAAACGTTCTCAATATCCTTGAGTACGGAAGTTCTCCTTTTACCTGTGTAGGGATCAACAACATTAGGCGTATCCGACCCGGTCCCGAAATAGACGTTGTTTTCTTCGAGAAACATGGCCGGCTGGCCGCTCCTATCACACATGCCAATCCTCGGAGGAGTATTCCTCAAGGCCCGCTCCACCAGGTTCGAAGGGAACCTGACCCTCTCGGCCTTCACATAACATCCCCCTTTCTTCAGTATCTCCACAGCTTTTGGCTCTTTGACAGCCACTCCAGTCCTTCTCAGCACTTCGAGAGTGGAAAGGTGGATCTGCTCCAGCTGATCCCTCGCTAAGACGTTCAGCCTTGGAATATTTAACCTGTACTTATTTTCCATCTTCCTCCCTCCTGTATTCTATTTATTCCTCATCTAATCCGTACTTTTTCTTAAGTTCCTCGTCATAAGGGGCTTTTCGGGCAGGGCAGTTTTCCCGGGAGCACAACTGACAGGAAAAGAACGTCTCCTCAGTAGGGAAATAGAGGCCAGATACGGATTTTCGGGGTATCATCAGCATATGTTCATTCAATTTCACCCCGGTTAAACGCAAATTCTCTCCGAAAAGGGAAAACAGTGGTTTCTGTTCGGTGACCGGCCAATCCTCCAGGGAACCAGGGCTCATGCTGGCCAGCTTTTCCAGTCCATGCTGCTTCTTCAAGTGCTTCTCTAAGTATTTTTCACATATTCCTAGAGCCATATCACCGATATTCTCCAAATAGAACTGTCGCAGAAGATCCTTAGAGGCGCTGGCTTCGCTCTCTAAGCTCTTCCCGATAGTGATAATGTAGGGGAAAACTTTCTTTGTTTTCTCCAGGTTGACTCTTAGAACACGGCTAGAAAAAGTCACCCCGTTAATCTTGACCGTGTCTTTCCCTTTCTTAGCTACATAGGCAACTTCGTAGGAGACTTTTGGCTGGATCAAGGACTCAGCGGTTTCCAACAATTCCAGTACTGTAGTCAGAGATTTTTCTTTATTCAAACGAAGCTCTTTGATGACCTTATCAGGGTTTAGCTTCATAGGAACGTTTTTTATGATTCTCATAACGTATATTCTATTCCCGATAACTCACTAAATCTGCCTTACCCGAAAATCGTTCTAAATTCCTGGAGCCTCCGGGCTGCTAAGAAGCCAGTTCATATCATTCTCACTGATTCAGGAGGTCTTTTACCAGGTCTACAGCCGAGGCAGCGTCAGGGGCATAGCCATCAGCTTTGATTTGCTCGGCAAAAGAATAGGTCAGAGGCGCGCCTCCGATTATGACTTTCACTTTTTGTTTCAGACCCGCCTTTTCCAATGATTCGATAACTTCTCTCATATAGGTCATGGTGGTAGTAAGGAGGGCTGACATTCCCAATACATTCGCTCTCTCTTTCTCGACCTGTTCAAGAAATTTCTCTTTGGGAACATCATTACCGAGGTCTATGACCTCATAGCCTGAGCCTTCTAAAAGCATGGCCACGATATTCTTGCCGATATCGTGCAAATCCCCCTTCACGGTTCCGATGACGACTTTTCCTTTGGCCTCTACTTTTGATTCAGCCAGGAGAGGCTTTATGATCTCCATACCGGCCTTCATGGCTTTGGCTGCGATCAAGACTTCAGGAATAAAAATCTCTCCCTTCTTGAACCTCTCGCTGATGGTGTCCATCCCGGCCACCAGCCCCTTGTTCAGAATATCTTGGGCCGAAATGTCTTGGGATAAGGCTTTTTCAGTGAGGGCAGGCACTGATGCCGGGTCGCCCTTTTCTATTTCGGCTGCAATTTCTTCTAAGATTTCCATGCTTCTCTCCTTAAGAAAAAATGTTTTGATATTTTTCTGTTCCTCAGTTAGCCTCCGATTATCTTTCCTAAAAACAGTGCTAAAATCAATAGGGGAATGATATATTTAAGGAATACTCCCCAGAAAGGCCTAACCTTAAGGCCTTTAGCTCCTTGATTGGCTGTTTTCATGAATTTCTTGATTCCTAGCGACCAGCCGGTAAACAGGGATACAGCCAATCCAGCAATGACCAGAGTTATGTTGGCAGAGACATAATCGACCAAGCCGAAAAAGTTCTGTCCGAATAACTTGAAATTATTCCAGGATCCCAAAGAAAGCACTTGGGGTATTCCCAGGACGAAACAGCCGACGAGGGTTACCAGAACAGCCCTGATCCTGGCTTTCGACCGGTCCCATTTTAGTTCATCCATGAGCCAGCTGGCAATGCATTCTGTGCTAGCAATGGCAGAGGTGAAGGCGGCTACAGTAACCAGGAAGAAGAACAGAATTCCGAACACGATTCCCCCTGGCATTTTTCCGAAGACATTGGGCAGAGTTACAAAAATCAGATTATACCCCGAATCAGGATTCACGCCAAAGGCAAAGGCGGCTGGAAAGATGATGAAACCTGCCAATAAGGCTCCGGCCGTATCCATGAGTCCTACCCGGGTCGAGTCCCCGGGAATATTGGCTTTTTTATCCAGGTAGCTGCCATAGACCCAGCTGGCTCCAAAGCCCACGCCTATCGAGAGAAACACCTGTCCCAGAGCGGCCAGGATAGCCTCGCTGTTGATCTTTGTAAAATCAGGTTTTAAGTAGAATTCGACACCTTTCCAGGCTCCAGGAAGGGATAGGGAATAGATACCCAGACCTATTAAAGTTATGAAGAGCAGCGGCATGGCGATCTTGTTGAAGGCTTCGACTCCCTTGACCAGGCCTCTGGACACGATGATACCCAAGACTATGTAGATCCCTATTTGCCAGGAGAACACTTCCAAGCTTCTGGCAGTGAAATCGTTGAAGAGCTCTTCCACTTGCTTGGCTGTCAGGCCAAAATATTGGCCTCTTATGGTTTTGAAAAAATAAGCAGCCACCCAGCCCATGATCATCGTGTAATAGGAAAAGATTAAAATAGTGCTTAGGATGCCGAACCAGCCTCCAAGAAACCATGGTTTCCGCGGCGCCAGTTTTCTAAGACCAGTGGTTATACTGCTGCGGGAGGCTCTTCCCAGACTGAATTCGGCAATGAACAAGGGGATAGCCACCACGAACAGGCAGATCAGGTACAGAAACACGAACGCGCCCCCACCATATTTACCGGTCACGTAGGGAAATCTCCAGATATTTCCCAGTCCAATACTCCATCCTGCGGCGGCCAGGATAAATCCTAAACGAGTCCTCCAGGTTTCCCTGACATCATTATTTGGTCTTGAAGACATTCTTTATTCCTAGCTTTTCACGATGACTCTAATCTTTGCCTTCCCTCTAAAAACTTAAATTTTGGAGGTAAGATTATTTCTTCGGGGATGCAAGCTCTTTTTCTATGAACCAGTCTATATGCTTCTCTAGGATGGGCAAAGGCATGGAGCCGTTGCCCAAAATGGCATGATGAAATTTCCGTATATCAAATTTTTCTCCCAGAGCCTTTATAACTTTATCTCGAAGCTCGAACATCTTTATGCTTCCCAGCTTGTAACCAAGGGATTGAGCGGGGATATCGGTGGAATAGCGCAAGGTTTCGCTGTGAATCTGGGTATCTGATTCCAGCAGGTGATCTTTCATGAATTTCACTGCCTGGGACCGAGGCCATTCAAGATGATTCATCCCTGTATCAACCACCAGTCTGGTCGAGAGGAACATATCCATCATGTACCTTCCACAAAGGCTGTAGGGATCCTGGAACAGGCCCATCTCCAGTCCAAGCCAGGAGGCGTATTCAGCCCAACCCTCGGTAAAAGCGTTATGGATGTTTTCGCGGCGGAATTCAGGTAAAGTTTCATTTTCATTCTGGGAAGCAATATGAAAATGATGGCCGGGAACCAGCTCGTGATAAACCAGGCCTTCTGCCCATACCAGAGACCTCTCGTTCAGGTTTGAACCGTTGTATTTGTAATACCCTTTGGGTTCAGAGGCTGTGGGAGCATCATAATAGCCAAAGGTCATGGAGCCCTCGAGTTCTGGTTCCAGCCTCTTGACTCCATAAGGAGCTTTGGGTGTTTTCAGGAAAAAAGAATCGATCTTTTTACTCATGGAGTTCATGTATAGAGTCAGCCTCTCCCCGATTTCTTCCGGAGTTTTGGGAAAAAACCTGGAGTCTGTCTTAAGAAAATGACGAAATTCATCAGCATTGCCTTTGAATCCTACAGATACTCTTATTTCATCGACTTTGGCCTGGTCCGTTTCAACATGCTTAAGACCGATCTCGTGAATCTCCTCCGGGGTAAGCTCCAGGGTTGTATTCACTCTGACCAGATACTTGTAGTATTCTCTGCCCTCAGGATACTGCCAGAGGCCGACCGAATCAGGGGCCTTGGACAAGTATTCTCCCTTGATAAAATCGACCAGGCTTTCCAGAGCTGGCTTGATTTCAGAATCAATAGCCTGAACCAGGTTCTCTTGGAATTCATTCTTCAGTGCCTCCTCCATGGCTTCCAACCTGTCGTCCTTCACGTAGAATTGGCTTTGCTCACCCCCTTTAAGGAGTGAACTCAAGAAGGGAATGACCATTCCCAGCTCTTCTTTGGGAACGATGATGCCCTTTTTATGCTGTTCCTCCAGCATTTCCTGGATGCTCCTGATAAACGGAGGGTATTTTTTCAGGAGGTTCGAATAATGATCCAGGTCTTCTTCAGCCTTGAATTGAAAGGTCGTAAAAACCCGGTGCACGAAGGGAATGGGCGAAGAGTATGGTGTTACCGGGATATACAGCCAGTAGAACTTCAATCCTTCTATGAAATTTTCCGCATCCCATCTCAATATTTCCCAAGAAAGCAATTCCTCATGGCTCAACTCTTCAGGCTTCACCTCTTTGAGTTTCTCCAAGATTGATGAAGCAAAATCCGACTGAGTTTTGGCATAAGAGAAAGTGATATCTGGATGTTTATGGATTTTCAATCCGTACTTCAGGCGGAGGTAAATACTCTCCTCTAATAAGTAATTCCAGTATTCATCCGCGACTTCTTTTAATATGTTCGAGCTTCGGGAAGCGAATGAGTCTGGAGCCTGCCCTGACTCCTTTTGGCAGGAAGCAGTGAAGAAAGAGACAAAGATTGCCAGGAAAATGGTTAGTACAGTCTGTTTTGGCTTTGAATTCATAGTCTTGCCTCCTTTGAGGGGATGCAAAGTTTGTTGATTAAGTCCTTGCTTTTGACACTGGCTTTTTCTCATCTACCACAACATGAAATCGAAGTAAAGTTGAAATTAAGAGAGATTTTTGATAAACAAAGCTTTCTGGAATGCTTTTGTCATGTTTTTCAACAAATTGGGTGCTATTGGAGTAGATATCGCTGTACTGGTCACATTATTGTTCCTCCATTGGACCCCTGGCTTATTGAATAAATAATAATCATTTTTTTCAGATTTTTTTTCGGGCATTATAGCAATATAATTTTACACTCAAAGATTATTCAGTTTTATCCAGATATATTAGATTATGAACAAGAAACAGAAAATCGCTATTTTTGCACTTCCAGTACTCGTAATTTTTATGTATGCTATTTTTCAATTAGCAACAAAAATATTTGGGAGGGAACTAGCCTGGCATATTGGGTTTTTTATATATTGGCCAATATGGTGCTTAAGTTTTCCTCTTTGGATGGTCGGAAGGAAGAAATTTAGAGAATTATTCCGGTATAACAAACTAAATAAACAATCGCTTTTTCTTCTAATTTCCCCTTTTATAATGGCTTTGATCGGAAGATTTATAATGGAATATTATCAAGTCAACATATGGGCAAGGCTTGTTTTAGTATTGTATGCATTTGCCAATGGCTCGCTTGAGGAGATATTGTGGCGCGGTGTTTATATAAAATTATTTCCTGATAAAAAGCTATGGGGAATACTCTGGCCTACTTTGTGGTTTTCAATTTGGCACTATGCTCCAGGATCGGTTTCCACTAGTTTTAATCCTTTTATCTTAATGGCTGGGGCAGCTGTATTTGGATTATGCTGGAGTTGGCTGGCAATGAAGACAAAAACAATAAGGTGGTCAGTGATTTCTCATATTTCAACTGCCTTAGTTAGAGTAGTTGGCTAATATTTATTAAGTATTGAGAAGATGAATATACGTCATTATTTAAATCGGAAATATTCAAATATTATTATCAGTGGCACATAACAGAGGATGCGATTGAAATGACTTTCATCGTCAACTATTTTGCCAGTTTTTATTGACTAGTTTGTTGCTCGATATTCTATCTACTTGACGTACGAAATTCCTGTATGTAGCTATGCGCTGCGCACGGTCAAGGACACTCAGCTCGTCAAGGACCTTACATAGGACATTTTCACTCCTGTTAGTCTTGGATTTTTGATGTGATTATATGGCACCCATGTTTCACCTGAAGAAGCCAGAAAGACTTGTGACATAATAAGAAGGAACAAGTGATGAAAAGAACGAGAAAAAAAATCATTATCTTAAACATTCTGGGGATCTTTTTCGTAATCGTTTCAGTGTTATTTTTAAGGAGTCCGATCGGAAAAGCACTCCTCAAATCCAAAAGTCATTTCATGGTACATTCAGCTGATTCAAGAGTCCTCTACGAGCCCGGAGCTGAAGGGTTTGCTGACAGGATCGCTGCCTTTCTCCCCACGGCCGTAGAGGAGGTCGAAAAAGGGCATTATCTTTCCTTTAAAAAGCCCTTCAAAGTTTATGTATGCAGCACCCAGCAAAGCCACAATGAATTCATCGCCAATCCAACATCTTATCCCATTCGGGGAGCTGCCCTTAAAAAGAAGGTCTTTATAGCACCCAGTGCATTTTCCTTCAAGGGTCTCGATACGCACCGAGAATCATTGATGCATGAGTTATCCCATCTCCATCTTCTCCAAAGAGTAGGGATGCTTAAAAACAGAAGGATCCCCCATTGGTTTAAAGAGGGGCTGGCAAATTTAGTGGCCGGGAGCGGGGGAGAGGGAATATCCCAAAAGATGGCCATCCGATCCATCAAGGAGGGGAGGCATCTTGTTCTCCAGGAAAAAGGTGGGTTTTTAAAGTCGCTTACAAAGGTTATACTGGCGGCGGGTTTGACAGGTCCCATGTTTCACCAACAGAATAAAATGTTTGTGAATTATATCCACCGGGTAAACCCAGAGGCCTTCAAGAGATTGGTTTTGGCCATACAGAATGGGGAAAAATTTTCAATATCCTTCGTCAAATATTTTAAGATGAGTCCGCAGGAAATGTGGAACCGATTTAAAAGCGAACTTTAATAAACCAGCAGCAAAAAAAGCTAGATACTCTCAGCCAATTAGTATTCCCTTGCCGCTCAATTCGTCAATAATTCTGTATCGCTAAATTAATAATAGCGTGCGGTCTCTTTCCTTTCTCTCCTTTGAAATTGTATCAGGCACGGTAGAGATTAGCATACCCATTCAGTGATCAAGGGGTTAGGCCTGGTTTTTCATCTTATTGACATCACATCCCTACTATGCTAATAGGTACGATAGCTTAAATAGGGAAAAAACGAACATAAGGAGGAGGTAGGTTCCTCAATCAAGAACAGCAATGTCAAGCTTTGCACGCCATCTACTCACAATGAATATCTCTTTGATCCGTCAGACGTGAAATAAAAGGGAGGTAAAGATGTTTAAATCAAAAGGAGTGAGGTTTCTCACTCTGGAAGGAAGCTGACCCTGGCATTCCTGAGGTTGAGGATGCGAAGAGGAGGATGGCTGATTTGAAAGGCTGGTAAATTTTAAAATTGATTGATAAATCCAACTTAGGATAATCGGATAATTGGAGGGCGAATTCCTATTCTTAAAAATATGAGGGAGACAATTAACATGAAAAAACTTCTTACAGTGATCTTTATTTTATTAACTGGCTGGGCATTCGCAAAAGCGGATGTCTACATTAAGATTAAAACACATACCGACTCTTATTACGATTCGGGAGTAAAAATGCCAGCAGAAGACTCGATTGAAGAGATGTGGATTGGTGATGAAAAGATAGTTTTTATAAGTGAAAATCAAAGTAATATCTACGATTTAGAGAATAACCTGGTGAGTATAATTTTTCCAAAAAAGAAAATTTATGCCCAATCCCCGCTCCCACTGGATATGTCGAAACTGCTTACAGAACAGTATTATTCCGAGTTTCAAATGTTCAAAATAAAAGGAAAAGCCAGAGAAACAGATAAGACCAAAAAAATTGGGAAATGGAACTGCAAAAAATATAAATTAGAAACTTGGATTATGTATGAAGGCACTCAAATTGTCGAGATAGATTTTTCACTCTGGATGACGACAGAGGTCCCCTTTGATTTGGATATGTATGGAAAGGCTGCGGCTAATGAAAGGAAGGAAAGAGATTTCCGATATGATGATGATCTCCTCTCCGAATGGAACAAGATCAAAGGATGCCAGATTGCCTTGGA
>JABAOH010002292.1_pt1 | contig 23343 bp, 26 predicted proteins | sample 7062181 | NCBI WGS metagenome assembly JABAOH01 (sample SAMN14538630, study PRJNA623070) | marine sediment metagenome | biome: marine biome [ENVO:00000428]; feature: marine pelagic biome [ENVO:01000023]; material: deep marine sediment [ENVO:00002113]; isolation source: pool of 5 deep marine... | reverse complement strand
TTGAAAACAATATGAGGTCTCTGAGAAAGGCGCTCTACGCTCGAAGATATTTTTTCGACCATTCTAAAATTCGCTTCACTGCAAATCTAAAACTCGCCCTCCGGGTCCAGAATTTACAGTTGCGGTCAAGCAGTGTTGCAGTGCTGCGGCCATGCGGTCAGGGCGGTTAACATTTTGATTCAACCAGCTGTTTATTCGTGCTCAGAGCTGCTTTTCCCATTTTTTCAGAGATCTTAATATCTTTCCATGCTGAGCCGTCGGACCGAACTCATGGAGAAGTCTAAGAGAGTTCATGAGCAAACGGATAAATCAGCGGACTGAGGCCAAGAGAGGGGGTGCACATGGGCTTTAGGTGTGGCATTGTTGGACTCCCCAACGTGGGGAAGTCCACCATCTTTAACGCGCTAACCTTCGCGGGGGCTGAAGTGGCGGCATATCGATTTACAACCATCGAGCCCAATGTTGGGGTCGTTCCCGTTCCTGACGAACGACTGAACCAGATCGCCAATCTCATCCATCCCAAAAAGGTGATCCCGACGACATTGGAATTTCTCGATATTGCTGGATTGGTAAAGGGGGCCAGCAAAGGGGAGGGCCTGGGAAATCAGTTCCTCGGTCACATCCGTAATGTGGACGCAATAGCCCATATCGTCAGGTGCTTCGACAATGAGAATGTCTCCCATGAATTTGGGTCGATCAATCCCAAAAGGGACATCGAGGTGGTGGAAATGGAACTCATTTTGGGCGACCTCCAGGTTGCGGAGAAACGCATGGCTAAGGTAGGGAGATTGGCAAAACTCGGTGGCAAAAGAGAGGCTATGGAATTGGAGGTTTATGAGGAGGTTCTGGAGATGCTCAACCGGGGCGAAAAGGTCATTTCCCTGAGATATGATGGCAGCAAGAGGGCAATCTTCGACGACCTTTCCCTTCTCACGGCTAAGCCAATTTTCTATGTGGGTAATGTGGATGAAGCCCAGCTCAAAGGAGATGGTCAGTATGTTCAGGATTTGACGGACTTTGCTAAGGAGCAGGGAAAGCGAGTGGTTGTTATTTGCGGGGATTTGGAATCTGAAATCGCTCAACTGGACGAGGGAGATCGGAATGAATTTCGGGAGAGTTTGGGCCTCGAGACCTCGGGCCTTGAACAACTCATCACGGTAGGCTATGAGGTTCTGGACCTGATAACCTTTTTTACCACTGTCAGCGATGAATTGAGGGCATGGACAGTAGAAAAGAACACCAAATCGCCCAAGGCCGCGGGGAAGATTCATTCGGACATGGAAAGGGGGTTCATACGTGCAGAGGTTGTTTCCTTTGAGGATTTCATCCGGTGTGGTTCAGAACATGCAGCCAGGGAGAAAGGCCTCCTTCGGTCGGAGGGGAGAGAGTATACGGTCCGGGACGGAGATATCATCCACTTTCGGTTCAACGTCTGAATCCCCTCCCCTTTTGCCTCTCCTCTCCCTTCCAAGGGGATTGGCTTTGATACCTGTATTTCATGAGGTTTTATAAGGGTAAATTCGCCATGAAAGTGAGGGGGAAGGCGTCATCGTTTTTCAACGATTATTACCACTTGATTTTTGTTGATGGCTACGAATTCCGCCTCATCGACCAGGCCTCCGGACTTGAGGGAATAGATTTTTGCATCGGTAACGGGGATGAAATGGCAACCCTCCTGATTGAGTGTGTCCGTGATACGCCGATTCGGCAGGAGATACACGTTTCCCTCTATCCTGTTTTGAAGGGTTTGAATCTTAACGGAAATTTTTTCTTTCTTGACCCTGGCTTTGTACATCTGCACCTCCCACTCAATTCATGTCCTGGATCACTTATCTCACGCGATATCGCTTTTGGTAAAGATTGACGCGAGGACGTAACCCTCTTTAGCCAGATTTTCCCTTCCCCCCTCCTCCCGATCGACAAGGGCCAACACCTGGACCACCTTCAATCCTTGGGCCTTCGCGATTTCAATGGCCCTCAAGATGGATCCCCCCGTGGTCACCACATCTTCAACGACGGCGACAGTGGTTCCCGGTTTCAGGTTTTTGTCGCCTTCTATCCACGAGGCCGTTCCGTGCTTTTTGGGCTCTTTTCGGATGATGAAGGCCGGGATTGGGACGCCTTCCAAGTAGCTGACAATGGATATGGCGGTTACAATCGGATCTGCGCCCAATGTGGGCCCTCCTACCGCTTCAACGGGGATTTTTGATCCCTTAATCATCTCATGGAAGAGCTTTCCCACCAAATATCCCCCTTCCGGATCCAAGGTAGTCTGTTTTCCATCAACATAGAAGCGGCTCTTTCTCCCCGAGGTTAGTGTAACCTCCCCCTTTTCATAGGATTTCTCCCGAATGATTTGCAAAAGGCGCATTCTCAAGTCCACGCTCCCACCCCCTTCTCCAATGAACTGGATTTGAATCCATGCGGATGAGTTCGATGCCAACGCCATGCGGTCTCGATAATCTCCTCCAATTTTCCATACTGAGGGGTCCATCCCAACCTTCTTCGGATCTTTTCGGAGGACGCAATCAAGACTGGCGGGTCTCCGGGCCTCCGTTGAGATTCCTTGACGGGTATCGTCCTTCCCGTCACATGAGTGGCCGCTTGGATGATCTGCTGGACGGAGAAGCCTCTTCCATTCCCCAGGTTAAAAATATCGCCCCTTTCACCCGCGTGTAATGCCTCGAGGGCCAAAATATGAGCCTCGGCGAGGTCTACGATGTGAATGTAATCCCGAATACAGGTTCCATCGGGAGTGTCATAATCGGTTCCGAAGATAGGGACTGTGCGCCCTTTTTTCAGCAGTGCCCTCAAAACCGTGGGGATCAGGTGGGTTTCCGGGTCGTGATCCTCGCCTATCAGGCCATCAGGGTCTGCGCCAGCGGCGTTGAAATACCTGAGGGAAATGTACTGAAGGCCATGGGCAACCCTACAGCTCTCGAGGATTTTCTCGAAGATGAGCTTTGTCTCCCCATATGGATTTATCGGGTACACTGGATCATATTCGTCAATGGGAACTCGAGAAGGATTCCCGTAAACGGCGGCCGAAGAGGAGAATACTATCTTATTTACCTTATGCTCGAGCATCTCGGCCAGAAGTATCAAGCCCTTGCTGACGTTGTTATTGAAGTACTTCAAGGGATCCTTCATCGACTCGCCCACACAGCAATCGGCCGCCATATGGATAACCGAGTCGATTTCATGGCCGGCAAATGCCCCTTTAAGAATAGCCTTATCACCAATATCGCCTTGGATAAATGTTCCCCCAACGACGGCTTTCCGATGTCCCGTCTGCAGGTTGTCGAGGGCGACCGTCTCCATGCTCCTTTCCAGAAGCCGTTTTACGATATGGCTGCCGATATATCCGGCTCCCCCAGTTATCAGAACTTTTCCCACGCTGGGCTCTCCTGTAATTCAAGGTACACAGAGCCTGGTCGATTATAATTTATTGAGCCTTTCCCTGTCAACAGCAAGCGCTGGTGGTGTTTCTCGAATTTTTGGAACAATCTATTGTTGCTGAGTATTATGAGCTTGAGAGTTGTTGGGATTCTGTGGCAAGCCAGAGGGGGGAAGTCAGCTCACGCAAAACGGTCAAGCCCTTCGGTCCCACCTGAATGTTGAAGACTCATGCTGCATTCCCAGGATCGGAGAATCACCGCGAGGTATGGGAATTCTCCTCCTTTCCAAAGGTCTGGCGGAGAAAGATCAGCGCTTGTTCACGATCTCCTATTTCCCCCCGTATCTGCTTTTCCTGAATGCGATGAAGGATATGGCCAACGACAGGGCCGGGTTCGTATCCCAGTCTCATCACATCTCTTCCCGTGATGAGGGTGGGGGGGCTCATGATATCTTCCCTTTTATAGAGGGCCCTGATTCGCCGGCAGAGTAAAACCAGTCTTTGGCTCTGAGGAGATAGTCCATGGTCCGCGCTGGCCCGTTGATCTAGGAGGGAGAAGATGATCAGCAGCCTTATGGACGTCCCAACGTGATGGACAAATTGCCTCAGGGCCTTTTGGTCCACCGGTGATCTCGAGAGCTTCAATAGGTTTGCATGATTCTCCATCACCTGCTTTACCAGCTCCTTGAAGCGATTTGAAAATTTCATCCTGGTCATTATTTCATAGGCCAGATGGTAAGACGATTCCTGAGAAACGGATTTTCCCGTAGCCCAATGATTATCGGTTACCTGGATTCTTCCCATATCGTTAAATAAGGCGGCGTAGGAAAGAATGAGCCTTTCGTCTGTATGTAATGACAAATCCCCTTCCCATCCATTCCATCTGTCGAGGCACCTGAGAAATCGTAGGTAGTGGGAAAAGGCATCCACCCGCAATAGATCCGTGCGTTTCAAACCCTGGGGTATCTGGAATTCAGGGAAAATCTCCGGAAGTAAGCAGAGGGTGACCAATTCCCTCATACCCAAGAAAGGCTTTGTTGAGAGGAGGATCCTATCCATTTCCATCTTTATCCTCTCCACGGCGATGGTCCTCACCAGACTTGACCTTCGGCGAATAACTCCTTTCGTCTTTCCATCCAATCGAAACCCCTCCAGGATGCAGAGGTATCGAACCCCCCTGATCATTCGGAGGGGATCCCGATCGAGCCCCTCCGCCGAGACCATGCGAATGAGCTTATTATCGATATCTTCCTTGGATCCCGGATGGAAGTAAAATCGATGTTCATGCAGGGAATAGGCCATCGCGTTAATGGTGAAGTCCCTTTTCTTGAGGTCTTCTTGGATTGTAGATCCATCTATCGCATTGAAATCGAGGATCTCATGCGCCGTAAGAATTCGGTAAACCCTCTTCTTCTGATCCTTTCCCATAGAGAAGAGGTGGCCTTTGAGCTCTTGACTGAACTGATGAACGAGATTCATATCTTTTTGGTGAAGGACGAAATCATAATCCTGTCGGCCCCTGCCAAGGGTTAGGTCCCGGACGGTACCGCCAACCAAGTAAACCCCAACCCCTTCCCTCTTTGCGATGGAGGAAAGGACCGTCAGTACTCGATCCTTGCGGATTCGTTCGATGACCTTTTGGCGTTTGGGCATAGCACGTATCGAATTGAAAAATGAGGTGTTTTGTGGTAGGGGTTTTATTGATCAGGTTAAGCCAAAGTGGATTTATTGTCAACGGAATGCGGCTGTTTAAGGATTTTCCAGTTTCAGGAGAATTCTCCTCCGGGAGAGGATTTTACAAGGCGAAGCCCTCCACCGCGGAGGGATTCCGTGTCATAAAATAGGGCAATGCAGGTTTCCTTGGGTTACCACAAGGGGAGAGGGTTATCCGTTGAAGCGGCTGAAGGTGAGGGAACAGTTAGAGGCACGGGAACGGAAGCTTCTTTCACCATTCGCCACCTTGAGCAGTAACAGTAAAGGGCGGATTGTCCAAGAAGGAGAGTGCGATATCCGTCCTGCCTATCAGCATGACCGTGACCGCATCATCCATTCCAAGACGTTCCGACGTTTAAAGCACAAAACTCAAGTATTCTTGGCCCCGACCGGAGATCACTATCGAACCCGTCTAACCCATACCCTTGAAGTTTCTCAAATTGCCAGGACGATCTCCAGATGCCTCCGGCTCAATGAGGATTTGACCGAGGCCATTGCCCTTGGGCATGACTTGGGACATACTCCCTTCGGCCATGCTGGTGAGGAAGTCCTTGACAGGCTCGTTACGGGAGGCTTTCGTCACGCGGAACAGAGCTTAAGGGTAGTGGATGTGCTGGAACGGGATGGCATGGGATTGAATTTAACTGTTGAAGTCCGGGATGGAATATTGAGGCATTCTAAGGGGAAGGGGGGAATCATATGCGAAGATGTATCCGAAATGCCAGCAACCCCAGAAGGACAGGTTGTTCGAATCGCCGATATCATTGCCTATATCAATCATGATATCGACGATGCCCTTCGCGGAGGAATTATTAGGGATGGAGATATCCCTAAAGACTGTTCTCGGATTCTGGGATACACACACTCCCAACGGATCAATACCATGGTGGTTGATCTCATTACCTCCACACCGATGAAATCACCTTTTGAGCTCCGTCTCTCAGAGGACATTTCGGAGGCAATGGTTAAACTACGCGATTTCCTTTATGACCGGGTATACGATGTGGACAAGGTCCACAGGGATTTCATAAAGTCCTCAAAGATCATAGGGGAACTCTATCAATATTTCATGGAAAACGAGGAGGTCTTTTTGAGGGAAGTAGGCAGGGAAGAGCTCTACGATCCCCTGGAACTGTGCGTGCGTGATTTCATAGCAGGCATGACGGATCGGTATGCCTTTAAACTGTACGAGAAGATTTTTCTCCCCCTCCCCTGGATGATCGTTTGAGAAATCTCCCCTTGTCCTCTTCCGGGTACCCTCAGTTTTGCCTCTCTCAGTGGCTGGTTTTCCCCTTCCGTTTCGCTGAGCCCTTCGGTCTGCCATCAGGGTCAAAGATTCACGTCACCCCACATGGATACCCCAGTTCTCTAGCATATTGTGCTTAGGGATAATGCTGTTCTCCAGGAACTCAGGAAACTTCCAGCCCAGAAAGCTTGACATTCCCTCAATCTGTGAGATACTTGTTATACATTTGGATTTTTCATCAACTTTCTTTATCCTAGTCAAGGAGGGTTTATCATGGCAAGGGAGATTCTCATTGCCGATGGTAACAAGGCAGCCCATAAGGCCTTTGAGGAGATCTTCAAGGAAACCGATTACAATCTCATCTTTTCCGAAAACGGAGAAGATGCCCTCCTGAAGATGAAATTGTTCAAGCCGGCCCTCGTCATTGCCGATGTGACCATGCCGGACAAAAATGGGAAAGAACTCTGTCAGGTGCTCAAGGGAGATCCCGATCTGAATAAAGTGCCCTTCGTGCTTTTGGGGGGCGCTTTCGATGAGGATATTGAAGAAGAGAAGCAGCAGGTGAAGGCCGATGGGACCATCACGAAACCCCTGCGAAGAGAACCTATTCTGAGACTTGTGGACGGATTGCTGATGGCTGAACGAGCCGGGGGGATAAGGGAGCCTGACGAGGAGATAGTGGAGTTGCAACCCATGGCAAAAGGAATCGAACCGGTGAGTTCCCATGAGGAGGAGGGGGAGATAATCGACCTCCTGGATGTCATCGAGGAGCCGGTAGCCAAACCTGAAGAAGTCTTCCCTGAGACTCCCGGAGAAGCTATGAAAGGTGCAGAAGTGGGGGGGGCGGAGGGAGACGCGCCTGTGGGATATGAAGCAATTGCCGATCTCGAATTGCCGGAAGACATGGGGCTCCCGAAGCCGGAGGAAGAAATCCAAACGGAGGAGATGGAAGGACCTATCCCGGGAGCTGAGGTCCTTGAGGAGGTGGACCTCGCAATGGACCTCGTTGAGATGGAGGGTGAAATTTCCCCCGAAGAGGAGATGGGCGAGACCCGAGGCATTGATGAACAATATCCGGGTGCACTCGAGGAGAGTTCTGAACCTGAACCAGGGCCATTGGGAGCTGAAGAGGTTACAGAGGAGGTTCCCACCGAGGGAATGGGAGAGTTTCCCCAGGATGTGCTGGAGGGGAAAGGTTTAGAAGAGGCCTTATCGGAGGAGATCGAGGAATTACCGNNAATTACCGAAAGATCTCCCCGGAGAGGAGGCGCCAGAGGAGGTTCACAAAGAATGGGAGGATACCCCGGATACGGGAGGGGCAGAGCTAGAGGGGTTAGAGGAGGCGGAGAAGGAAACTGAAGTGCTGGGGGAGGAAGAGGGAGCCCTGGAAGAGACGTTGAGGCAATTATCTGGGGAAGCCCTTGAAGAGGGGGAAATGGAAGGGCCTGTATCCATCGAAGAACGTGGAGAGTTGGAGGAGACGGGGAAAAAGATTGATGTAGTGAAGGAGGAAGAGGGGATCCTGGAAGAGGAATCAAGGGGATTACCGGCGGAGGGTCTGGAAGAGGTTGAATTTGAGAAGCTCTCCGGTGGAGATATATCTACGGAGGAATTTGAGTGGCAGCCACCGGAGGTTTCCCAGGAGATGGATGTGGAGGGCTTGGCCGAGAGGGTGTTGAGGGAAGAGGATCTGCCCGCTTTTGGTGAAGAAGACCAGAAGGAAGAGGAACTGGAAGGGTTTCATGATGAGGTTTTCAGGGAGGGGGAACTGGAAAAGTTAGCCGAGGAGGCGACAAGGGACCAGGAGGAGGCGGAGATTGCGACAGGTGCATTGGCGGAGGCCATCGAGGAATTTACTGGGGAGATGGTAGGAGAGGGAGGAGAGAGGGGAGTTCAACCGGCCCGAGAGAGGCCGGTTCAAGAGACGCTCTCGGGGGCGATCAAGGAATTGGTGGAAGGCATGAGCGCGAAAGTCCTTCCTAAATTGACAGAGGCCATTGCCGCCGCTGCCACGGAGAGAATTGAAAAGACGGTCCAGAAAATCGTACCTGCAATGGCGGAAGAAGCCATTCAAAAGGAGATACGGAGGTTGGAAAAAATCCAAAAGGAAGAGGACTTTGATACATAGCGCGGTTTACGTTGCCGGGGCGGGAGCTTGCCATGGAAGCACAGGTCTTGAGTAAGGCGTATGAACCTGGTGTCGTAGAGGATAAGTGGTATGCATACTGGATGGAAGGGGGGTTTTTTAGAGCAGATACAGATTCCACCAAAGCCCCGTACTCAATCGTCATCCCACCGCCGAACATAACCGGCTCCCTCCACATGGGGCATGCCCTCAATAATACCCTCCAGGACATTGTTATTCGTTTCCAACGTATGCAGGGCTTCAACGTCCTGTGGATGCCGGGAACGGATCACGCTGGGATTGCCACCCAAAACGTGGTTGAAAGGAAGTTGGACGAGCAGGGTCTTGATCGCCACAGCTTGGGGAGGGAGAAGTTCATCGAACGGGTTTGGCAGTGGAAGGAACAGTATGGTGGGATGATCACGAACCAGCTGAAGAAGCTAGGGGCCTCGTGCGATTGGAGTCGAGAGCGCTTTACCATGGATGAGGGCCTATCGGAGGCGGTGAGGGAAGTCTTCGTGAGGCTTTACCACGAGGACCTCATCTACAAGGGTAACTATATCATCAATTGGTGTCCACGGTGCCGAACCGCTCTATCAGATTTAGAGGTAGAACATGAAGAGGAATCCGCGAAGCTTTACCACCTTGCGTATCCCCTCAAGAGTGGGGGAGGATTGATTACCGTGGTGACCACGCGGCCGGAGACGATGTTGGGGGATACTGCTGTGGCCGTCAATCCCAAGGACGATAGGTATCTAACCCTCATCGGTGAGAAGGTGATTCTGCCCGTCCTATACAGGGAAATTCCCGTTATCGGGGACGAGCATGTAGACATGGAGTTCGGTTCGGGCGCCTTAAAGGTCACCCCGGCCCATGATTTGAATGATTTTGAGATTGCCTTGGCCCACGGGTTGGCGATGGTGAAGGTCATCGATGAGGATGGCAGGATGGGCAAAGAAGCCGGGCCATATCAGGGCATGGACCGTTTTGAATGCCGGAAGAGGATCGTAGGGGATTTTGAAAGGGATGGGACCCTATTGAAGATGGAGGATTACCGGCATAATGTCGGCCATTGTTATCGATGCAAGAACATCATCGAACCGACTTTGTCGAAACAATGGTTTGTCCGAACGAAACCCTTAGCCGAGGCGGCCATTCAGGCTGTAACGGATCGTCGAACGAAGATCATTCCATCGGTTTGGGAAAAGACCTATTTCGAATGGATGAATAACATTCGAGATTGGTGTATTTCAAGGCAGATCTGGTGGGGACATCGGATTCCTGCTTGGTATTGCGAGAAGTGCGATGAGATAATCGTTTCAAAAGAGGAGCCGCACTCCTGCAGTCGATGCGGTGGTAGGGAGTTTCGACAGGAGACGGATGTCCTCGACACTTGGTTTAGCTCGGCCTTGTGGCCCTTTTCCACGTTGGGCTGGCCCAAGGAAACAGAAGAACTCAGAGTTTTTTACCCCACCTCAGTCCTGGTTACTGGGTTCGACATCCTCTTTTTTTGGGTGGCCCGGATGATGATGATGGGGTTGAAGTTTATGAGGGATGTTCCCTTTCGGCATGTTTACATCCATGCCCTGGTGAGGGATATTCAGGGCCGTAAGATGAGCAAATCGAGGGGCAACGTCATTGACCCCTTACTGGTAATGAAGGAATACGGGACGGATGCTTTTCGATTTACCCTGGCCGCATTCGCTTCCCAGGGAAGGGATATATGCCTTTCCGAAGAAAGGATAGAGGGATATCGCCATTTCGCCAATAAGATATGGAATGCCTCTCGGTTTTCGTTGACTAATTTAGCCGACTTCCGGGGAATTGCCCGCGGGGTTGACTTCCACGAAATGAGCTTAGCCAATCGATGGATATTGTCGAGGTTCAACGAGACGGTAAGGGAGGTCACCGAGGCCTTAGAGGAGTATCGATTTAACGAAGGGGCTCAAGCTATTTACCACTTCATATGGCATGAGTTTTGTGACTGGTTTTTGGAGTTGATCAAACCGGTTCTCTACGGGAAGGACGATCAACAGGAGCGCACCGTTACCCAATATGTCCTGATGAGGGTATTGGATGGGGCCTTGAGGTTACTTCATCCCTTTATGCCTTTTATCACGGAGGAGATCTGGCAAAGGCTTCCCCACGAGGGTAAGAGTATTATGATAGCAGATTTTCCCCGATACGATGGCGGCATGCGAGACGGGGAGGCAATTGAGGATATGGATCTTGTGATGAGGACTATAGGGGGGATCCGCAATATCAGGGGAGAGATGGATATAGCTCCTAACAAACGATTAGATGTGCTCTTGTTGGCTGAAGATGATGGCATCCGGGAAAGACTGGAGCAATATCGGCAATACGTCACACATCTGGCGAAGGTTGATAGGCTTTCCTTCATTACCTCGGGTCAGAAGCCGCGGGATGCGGCGAGAGCCGTCCTGAGGGATATGGAGATTTTTGTCCCCATGGGAAAGGGCCTGGACCTTGAAGGAGAGGCCAGGAGGCTTAGGAAGGAAATTCATAAGGTTGAGAAGGACTTGGAGATTGCGGATCGAAAGCTCTCCAATGATGATTTTATCTCTAAGGCCCCTGAAGCAGTGGTGGAAAAGGTGAAGTTAAAGAAGGAGGCATTGCTGATCAGGGAAAAGAAGCTCAGGGAAAGCTTTGGGAAAATCCTGGAGATTCAAGGATCGACCTTGAGCAAAGGAGGGAGGTAGAATCTGGGCGCTGCGCGAAATAGGCGAAAGGAGATGATCCCGAGGAACTTGACCTCAGATGGGTAATCTGACTATTGATCGGTTTGGTCATATGATCCACAGTATCTTACCGCTGGAGAAGGTTCTGAGCTCCTCAGTCAACTCCACCGGGAGATTGGTGCGGTGTTCCCAAGGTTCGAAGGGGTAAAGGACAACCCGAGAAGAGCTTAAGGAGGCTGAGGAGTACTGAGGGAGCCGATAACACTAGACAACTTCACAATACCTTCACACTATCTGCCGCCAAGGCCTTTTTAGAAGACCGTTCCTTTCAGAACCTTCATCATGTCTTGTCGAATTCTCGCGATGGGATGATTCGGCGAATGCCCTAACTGGTCGGGGAATTGAATCGAGGATGTACTTCGCGCATCCAGTTATTTCAAGAATTGGCCCATGAGATCTCTTTGGACGGGGAGAAGAAACCATGAAGATAGGTATGGAAGATGTGGAGTACGTTGCCAGATTGGCCAGATTGATGCTCTCGGATGAGGAGAAAGATGAGTTTGTGGTCCAGCTGGACGATATATTGACCTATATGGATAAGTTGAACGAGTTGAATACGGAAAAGGTGGAACCTACCTCCCACGTCATTCCCGTTAAGAACGTGTTCAGGAATGATGAGATCCGCGAGCCCCTCTCCCGTGAGCCTTCTCTGGAAAATGCACCTGAGACGGAAAAAGGGTTTTATAAGGTCCCTAAGATCATCGAATAGGAGAGGCGTAATCCAACGAGGGTGAGATCATGGATTGGACTCGATTGACAGCGCATCAAGCCCATGAAAGTTTAATGAAGAAGACATTCTCATCTCTGGAATTGACTCAATCTTTTTATCGGTGGATCAGCAAAGTGGATTCCAAAGTAGCGGCCTACCTTACGCTGACCGAGGACGAGGCCTACGAGCAGGCTCAACAGGCCGATGCGCGGATTGCCAGGGGGCAGGGGATAACCGAGTTGACCGGAATTCCCCTGGCCCTGAAGGACATCCTGTGCACGAAATCGATGAGGACCACGTGCGGATCCAAAATACTGGAGCAGTTTCACCCTCCTTACGATGCAACGGCGGTTCGCAGGTTGAGGGAGAGTGGGGCGGTCTTTTTAGGGAAGGTGAACATGGATGAGTTTGCCATGGGATCCTCTACGGAGAACTCCGGGCTCGGCATTACCCGAAATCCCTGGGATTTCAATCGAATTCCCGGCGGATCCAGTGGGGGATCGGCCGCCGCGGTTGCCGCCGATGAGTGTATAGCCTCTTTGGGTTCGGACACTGGTGGTTCTGTGAGACAGCCCGCAGCCTGCTGTGGGGTGGTGGGCTTGAAGCCGACCTATGGCAGGGTTTCCCGTTTTGGCCTTGTGGCCTTTGCCTCTTCCCTGGATCAGATTGGGCCCATAACAAAAGACATAACCGATTGTGCCATCTTGATGAATAGCATCAGCGGGCACGACGCCAATGATTCCACCTCCGTTGACCTCGAGGTGCCGGATTACAGGAGGGCCTTGATTAATGATGTGAGGGGGATGAAGCTGGGTGTCCCCAAGGAGTATTTCCTGGAGGGAATGGACCCAGATGTTGAAAGAGCCGTTTGGGAGGCCATCAAGCTCTTGGAGCAATGGGGGGCGTCCATAGAGGAAGTTTCCCTCCCCCATACGGAATATGCCGTTGCCACGTATTACATCATCTGTACAGCCGAGGCAAGTTCCAATCTAGCTCGGTACGATGGAGTGAAATACGGCCACCGGGCAAGGGGATACGATAGTTTGATAGACATGTACGCCAAAACCCGAGCAGAGGGATTCGGGCCCGAGGTAAAACGGAGGATCATGCTGGGGACCTACGTATTATCGGCGGGCTACTATGATGCCTATTACCGGAAGGCCCAGCAGGTGAGGACTCTCATCAAGGGGGATTTTGACCGAGCTTTTGAGGAGTACGACGCCCTTCTCACCCCTACCTCACCCACTCCCGCCTTCATGATCGGGGAGAAAGTGAAGGATCCCCTCCAAATGTATCTTTCGGATATCTTGACGATCCCTGTCAACCTGGCGGGCCTTCCTGGAATTTCGATACCATGCGGCTTTAGCAGCGGTGGGCTTCCCATTGGGCTTCACATTATCGGAAAGCATTTCGACGAAGAGACGATCTTGCGGGTGGCCTACACTTATGAACAACGCACTGATCACCACCTGAAACGTCCCCGGTTAGATTGAAATCTTGAAAAAGTGGCTCTTCGCTACTCACAATATTCTTTGCCCCTTCTACATCCTCAACCTCGTTGCGTTGGGCATCGAGGCCCTCGGATCTCACACCCTCCTCTACGGCCTTGGCCATGGCCTATGCGGGAGTGGTCCATATCGATTAGTTTAGACATAAACCTCCATGTGACGATTTCATCCCCTTATGAAAGGGTTGACTCCCTCAACCAATTCAAGTAGGTTTCGGATCCCCGGGGTATGGGAATGGTGATGATTTCCGGTACTTCATAGCTGTGGATTTCCTTGACCTTGGCTTCTACCTGTTCGAATAGGGTCATTTGGGTCTTGATGAGCAAGAGGAGTTCGTCCTCGTCCCAGATCTTTCCCGTCCATCGGTAGATGGACCGAAGACCTGATATGATGTTGACACAGGCGGCCAACCTCGAATCAACCAGGGAACGGGCTATACTCAACCCTTCCTCTTGCGAGCTAACCGTCACCAGAATAACGACGAATTCCCCTTGGTTTTGTCTCTTCGCCATAGCAGTCTCCTGTGAGAGTCCATCATCGATTCCGTTTTTTCACGTTTTCGATGAAATCATCCCTTTCTACCATTTTATCCCCGGGGATTCAAGGAGAAGACAAAATTGAAGTTTCCTGAGTTCCTTGAGTAGCCCATTGTCCCCTCGGTCTTCTGCCCCGGGATCTGTCATCCGTCAGCAGGTTAAGGCTGATAGATAGAACGGTAAGGGGAAGCCAAGTCAGCCCCAGATTAGGAACCTTCGCAGAACTTTTTGCAGAGACGAAAATCCCCGGGAAACCCCTTGACAACCCCGGAGCAGTGTCCTATTTTGATTCCGGCAAATGAAATGGGTGGTTGATTTTGGATCTCTCTCGTTTAGGGAGTCCTTTCAGGAGTTTAGTGATTGCCCAACGCCGTTGCCTGGTGAACCCCCTGAGGGAATATTCGGACGGCGGTCCCGAGATTAGTCCTACAGGCTGAAAGAGAGAACATCCATGATTCCCTTGCGTGATACAATTCAGTCAAAGACCTATCCCATCGTCAGGAATGCCATTATCGGTATCAACGTTTTCATTTTCCTGTGGCAGTTGGCCCAGGGACCCCATCTTAAAAGGGTCTTTGACCTGTATGGCATGGTTCCGGTTCGATACTCAAATCCACAGATATCGGGGGAGTTCACTTTTTTTCAACAGATCGTTCCGTTCTTCAGCTATATGTTCCTCCATGGTGGGTTCCTCCATTTGCTCGGGAACATGTGGTTTCTCTATATTTTTGGGGACAACGTGGAAGACAGGCTCGGTCCATCCCGTTTTATGGCATTCTATATCCTGAGCGGTGTGGCCGCCGTGTTGATCCACCTCGCGACCAACTGGCATTCAAGTCTCCCAACCATAGGAGCCAGTGGGGCCATTGCCGGCATTATGGGGGCCTATTTTCTCCTTTTCCCCCGCTCGAGAGTTCTCACAATGGTGCCCATATTCTTCTTTCCCTTTCTCTTTGAGTTGCCGGCCCTCTTCTTTTTAGGCTACTGGGTTCTGATCCAATTCCTTTACGCATCGGTGAGCCATGGACCAGCGGGCGGAGTCGCCTGGTGGGCTCATATCGGAGGATTCATCTTCGGTTTGGCTACCATAAAGCTCTTCTTGGCCCTTCCGAGAACCGGGATGAGCCAGAGACTTGCCCGTTCCCTGCAGCGACGAAGTACGCCTCGGCTTCAACATATCCGTCCCCAGGTGGAGAGAGATTTGGACACGCATGGGACTATTGTCGTTACCCCGAAGGAGGCCCTTGTGGGAGCTCGGAAATTCGTGAACATTCCGTATAGAAGGAGGACGGTTTTGGTCAAAATTCCATCCGAGATGAGCGATGGGACCCGCCTCAGGCTTCGGGGTATGGGCCGGAGTTCCCCCGACGGGAGACGCGGCGATCTTTATCTCACGGTGAAGATCTCGCCGATGGATTTTTCCTAGGGAGGTGAGGCCTCCGTTCAAGGCTTGAGAAGACGTTGGATGTGATCTCCAGGGCCCTTTCAATATCCTCGGAAGTCACGTCGAGATGGGTCACCGCTCGGATGAGTGTCTTCCCAAAGGGGAACATCAAGATTTTCCGCTCTCCAAGGGACTCTGCAATTCGGTGAGGATCGACCTCCTTCTCGGATACGTCGAAGACGACGATATTGGTTTCCACGGAGTGAGGGTCGATCTTAACCCCATCGATCTGGGAAAGTCCCTGGGCCAACCTCTTCGCGTTGGCATGGTCCAGGGCTATTCGATCGATATGGTGATCGAGGGCATAGATTCCTGCTGCGGCGATAATGCCTACCTGACGCATCCCGCCACCAAACATCTTCCTGAAGCGGTGGACCCGGTGGATGAACTCACGGGTTCCCGCGACTACCGATCCTATGGGGGCTCCCAGTCCCTTTGAGAGGCAAATACTCACTGAGTCGAAATATCGAGTCCAACTATCCGGAGGAATCCCCAATGCCACACTGGCATTCATGAGCCTCGCCCCATCCAGGTGCGTTGCCAGACCGTATCGCTTCGCCAGGTTATGGGTTTCCCGTATCATCTCAATAGGATATACCCTTCCTCCCGCCCGATTGTGGGTGTTTTCCAAGCAGATTAAACGGGTGGGCGCGTAGTGATGGTCACTGGGCCTGATTGCATCCTCGATCTGAGAAGGATCTAGTACCCCCCTATCCCCTCTCAACGGGTGAAATTGGATACCGGAAAGGGCAGCTCCTCCTCCCCCCTCGGCGTTGAAGGTGTGGGCATCGGATTCGACGATCACCTCATCTCCATGATGAGTATGGGCTCGGATAGCAAGCTGATTGGCCATAGTGCCCGAACAGACGAAAAGCGCAGCCTCCTTATTCAGAAGCTTGGCCACTTTTTCCTGGAGGGCGTTGACGGTAGGATCCTCCCCAAAGACATCATCTCCTACCTCTGCATCCATCATGGCCCTCCTCATACCGGGTGTTGGTCGAGTAACTGTATCACTTCGTAGATCGACGATCTTTTCCATAGGGACCCTTTCCATGCAAAAGAATTTTCAGTTCTGCGTCGGAGCCAATATACACCTATACCCAACACGATTCAAGGGGATAGCAGAGTCGTATTTATTAGAAGCAGATGGTTCCACGAGTATGTTTCCTGATGTTCTGGCTTTTCGGAAAGCCTCGTTCTTCTTGAGCGAATTGGCCGTGAAACGCGCGGCCTCGAGTGGTTCGCTTGACACGGATAGTGTGCGGTTATATGTTTAATGGGAAGGGACAATCCAGAGGATGAGAGAGCACGATTTGGGAAATCGGCGGAAGCGGGGAATGGGAATTCCATCGAAGGGTGAATGTTTGGATTTGATGAAACGGTATAATGGGATGGAAAATATTATCCGACATTGTATCAAGGTTGCCGAGATTGCCCTTTTTATTTCAATGGAGCTGAACCGAAAGGGTGAGAATTTGAACTTGAATGTGGTGGAGGCCGCTGCCTTGCTTCACGATATCACTAAGGCTGAAAGCCTTGATTCCGGTGAGGATCATAGCCTTACGGGTTATCAACTGTTGAGGAAGTTGGGCTATAAGCGCATTGCGGAGATAGTCCGTGAACATGTTTTCCTCCTGAAGGATCCGGATTCACCAAGGGTTTCGGAGGAGGAGGTTGTGAATTATTGTGATAAGAGGGTCCGGCACGATCAGATCGTTACCTTGAGGGAGAGATTTGATGATCTCAGGGCGAGATATTGCAAGGACGGGGGCCAAAATAAGTGGATGGATCGATTGGAGGCGCTCTGCTACCGCATCGAGAAAAAAATCTGTTCGAAATTGGATATTGAACCCGAGGAGTTAGCTGCGGAGCAGGGCTGAATGAGAGTTTACGGAAATGCAATATACCTTTGAACAAGGTCCCATTAGGCCTCCCAACGAGGCTCATAGTCTCCTTGTCCGGGTAACCCGCAATTGCCCATGGAATCGGTGCGCCTTTTGTCGAACCTATAAGGGGGAACGGTATAGCCTGAGATCGGTGGATGAGGTTAAGGGTGATATTAGGACGTTCAGGGAGATCAGCCAGGAGATAAAGGCGATCTCATGGAACCTGGGTCTTGCGGGAGAGGTCGACGCCTCAGTGGTTCAGACCATCTTTGACAGGCCTGATCTTTACAGTGAGGCATTTCGGAGGGTTGCCCTATGGCTTTATGATGGGGGAAATAACGTCTTTCTTCAAGACGCCGACAACCTGAGAATGGAGATTGATGACCTGACGGAAATAATTGCCTTTCTTAAGGAGGCGTTCCCGGATGTCCAGAGGATAACCTCGTATGCAAGGTCGAAGACCGTTTATACAATAGGACTTGAGAAGCTCACGGCGCTTCGGGAGGCAGGGCTGTCAAGGGTTCATATCGGCTTGGAGTCGGGCTATGATCGCCTTCTTGCCTTCATGAAGAAGGGGGTGAAGGGTCGGGAGCATATCGAGGCGGGAAAGAAGGTGAGGGCATCTGGTTTGGAGCTTTCCGAGTATGTAATCTTAGGATTAGGTGGAAAAGAGATGTGGAAACTCCATGCTATTGAGACGGCCAAGGTTCTGAACCAGATCGACCCACATTTCATTCGAGTCAGAACTTTAAAGGTTCTCAGGGATATGCCGTTGTATGGCAAGATCAAAGCAGGTGAATTCGTCTTGTCTTCGGATGACGAAATAGTAAGGGAGGAGGAGTTGCTTATCGATGAACTCCAGGGCATTGGGAGCTACTTCGCCAGTGATCATATCCTAAACCTGTTAGAGGAGGTTGAGGGTCAGTTGCCGGGCGATAAACCCAAGATGAAAGGGGTCATCGACCGATACTTGTCCCTTCCAGAGGAGGAGAGACTCAATTATCGGCTCGGCAGACGTGCAGGGCTCTATCGAAAATTGGACGACCTCAACAATCCCATACTTTTTCAGCGGGTGCAGGATTACCTTGAAGGGATAAAAGCCTCATCACCACAAGAGTTCGAAGAGGCCATCTCCGAGCTCATGGGAAGGTATATATAATGCGTTGAAATCTTTATCTCATTTGTCCAAGGGAGCACAATTCCTAAGGTGAAGTCCGATGATCCAAGATATCCAACGAGGTCCGGAATGGTTCATTTGTCTGACCCCGAAGGAGAAAAAGAAAAAATAATGAGTTTTTTTGTTGACATTTCTCGTTGAAACCATTAGTATGAGAACGCTGCGTATCTCTGAAGCCCCTGGCGGGGGGCTCTTATACGCTATTTTGAGGGAAAAGGAGGTGAAAAAGAATGACGAAGGCTGAACTCATTGCAGGTATTGCAAAGGATGCCAAGATTACGAAGGCGGCGGCGGAAAAGGCATTAAATTCCTTTACGGACACCATAACAAAGGCCTTAAAGAAGGGAGATAAATTGACCCTGACCGGTTTTGGCACCTTTATGGTTGCAAAGAGGAAGGCGAGGTCGGGGCGGAATCCCAGAACGGGTAAAGAGATCAAGATACCCGCTACCAAGGTCGCCAAGTTCAAGCCGGGAAATAAACTGAGGAATACTGTCAAATAACGGCTTTTTCCTGTGAAGGGGAGAACTTTGGTTCTCCCCTTTTTTTTGAAGAAAGGAGATGTGCACAAGGGGGGTCTACAACGAACGGAGCAGGGAGATAGTTCTTGCACTGGTTGTGGAGATTTGCTAAAAGGATAGAGGGCCAAACTTTTTTGGCCCTCTAATGCCGAGGTTGGGGACAACGGAATGAAAGAGATCGTTTTGGGAACGGCCGGACATATCGATCATGGTAAGACTGCCCTGATTAAAACACTAACGGGTATCGATACGGATCGGTTGAAAGAAGAGAAAGAGAGGGGAATTACCATTGAATTGGGATTTGCCTCCCTCGTGCTTCCCAGCGGTTTGAGAATGGGGATTGTGGATGTTCCAGGACATGAGAAATTCGTTAAACACATGGTGGCCGGAGTCTGGGGGATTGATATCGTTGCCCTCATTATAGCGGCCGATGAGGGAATCATGCCTCAAACGAGGGAGCACTTAGATATCTGCAAGTTATTGGGGGTTAAAAAGGGTCTAGTGGTGGTGAGTAAGATCGATTTGGCCGACAACGAGTTGATCCAGTTGGTTGTGGAAGAGGCAAGGGAATTGGTGAAGGAGACGTTCTTGCAAGGCGCTCCCATTGTGCCCGTTTCCTCCCTCACGGAGGAGGGAATTCCACAATTGATTACCACCTTGGATAGATTGGCTCACGAGGTTCAGGGGAGGACATCCGACGGGCTCTTGCGGTTACCTATCGACCGAGTCTTCGTCATGAAGGGGTTCGGGACGGTAGCGACGGGCACCCTCGTTTCCGGGAGCCTCTCGGTCGGCGATACGGTTCAATTACTGCCATCATTGAGAGAGGGGAAGGTTCGTGGTATCCAGGTCCATAATGAAGTTGTGGAGCTGATAGGGGCCGGGCAGCGGATTGCGGTTAATCTCCAGGGCATAGAGAAATCCCTTATCAATCGGGGCGATGTCTTAGTTCATCCCCAAACCATAACACCCACCTATATGGTTGACGCATACCTCGAGCATCTTCCCGCGTCGCCACGCCCTTTGCGTAACAGGATAAGGCAACGATTTCATATTGGCACGAGCGCTGCGTTGGCCACCATCGTGCTGTTGGACAGGGAGGAATTAGCTCCGGGGGAGAAGGGGTTCGTGCAATTGAGGTTCGAGAAACCGTTAGTGGCCTTTCCCCAAGATCGATTCGTCATCAGGGGGTCTTCCGCCATTCAAACCCTTGGGGGGGGAGTAGTCATCGATTCCCATCCAGTCAAACACAGAAGGCGTTCAAGGGATGTCTTGGCCGGGCTCATGATCTTGAAGGACAGCGGTGAAGAGGAGGTTGTCGCTCACCATCTAGCGAGTTCAGGTGTAAGGGGGATGCCGTTTCGAGAATTGAGGGAGAGGGTGAATATTCCCCCGGGCCGATTATCGAAGCTCCTCGGGGTATTGGTGGCCAGACAAGAGATTGTGGCGATCGATGGAGACGAGGGGAGATTTGTTCACCACTTGGGATATGAACAACTGAGAAAGGAGACCTTATCCTACCTCCTCGAATTTCACAGGAAATACCCCCTTAAGCTTGGTCCGTCGAAGGAAGAGGTGAAATCAAAATTGGCAAAGACCGTTGAGATGAAACTATTCCATCGCATGCTGAGTGACCTGGCGGATTCAAAGGAGGTATTGGTAGAGAAGGATAAACTGAGACTATTTAGCCACAGGTTGTCCTTACGCGAAGATCAAAAGAGGCTAAAAGATAGGGTGGAAGGACTCTTCGCAAGCGGGGGACTTCAGTCTCCATCCCTTAAGGAACTCGCCTCGACACTCTCCACAGATGAATCTGAGGTACGAAACGTAATTCATCTCTTGATTGAGGAAGGTGCGATCATCAGGGCGAAAGAGGATATCCACTTCCACAGGGATGCCGTGGAAAAGCTGAGAGGAGAGTTGATCCACTTTCTCCGCATCCATCACGAGATTACAACCGCCCAATTCAAAGAGATGACTAAGGTTTCACGGAAATATGCTATCCCCCTCATCGAATATTTCGATAATAGTAAGGTAACTATCAGGGTAGGTGAGAAAAGGCTTCTGAGAGGTGAACAGGTCGATCATGGGAGGCATTGAACACCTCCTTGGTCATGGATGCCTGCACCCTCCACTGCGGCGATTAATTGCGGTTAAACTCCGGCCGCAGAAAGCTGAATGGACTCAGGGTCAAAGGGTCTTGACACGAAACACCAAAATCGGTATAAGTCTTGAAAATTCCATGAGATTTGAGTTTTTCATCCCAATGGTTGGGCTTCCGAGGACTTGAACCGATGGAAAGAGCGCTCCTTCTCAATGCCACCTATGAACCTCTCAACGTAGTATCGTGGAAGAAGGCGATCATCATGCTCACCTTGGGCAAGGTGGAAGTTGTTGAGACATACGACCACGTAATCCATGGGGTCTCATTCTCCATCAGACTTCCATCGGTAATTCGTCTTTTCAAATTCATCAAGAGGAGGCCTTCGCCCATCAAATTCTCGAGACAGAACATATATCTCAGGGATAAGGGGGTGTGTCAGTACTGCGGGAAGTATTATCGTCGGGACCAGGTTACCTATGACCACGTGGTCCCACGATCGAAGGGGGGATTGACGGATTGGACGAACATCGTGACCTGCTGTAGATCGTGTAATCGCAAGAAAGGGGGGAGCACCCCAAAAGAGGCCGGGATGAGGTTAATCAGGCCACCCCAAAAACCACCTTGGCCTCCTATTTTAACCGTCGTAATAGGGATTCAAGAGACCCCGGCATCATGGCGTCCATATCTCTATTGGAGCGTCAATATGAAGACTTAAGCATCTTTTTTGGTTCAAGAGTGAATGGGTCCCCGCTGAGAGGGGACCCATTCACGTTTTTGTGGATTGGCGATGCGTGGTATTGCTTTGGGTTATGAGGCGGAAACTATGAAGGCCTCGTATGTTGGCTGGGATAAAAAATGCGGTGGAAAAATTTTTAACGAGAACGGATGCGAACCCCTTGACAATCCTGGGGGTGGATGGTAGGAAGGGAGGCAGTAAGTACCCGGAAAAAGGAGAAAAGAATGAAAGTTCTTTGGGCTCCATGGCGTATGACCTATATCGCGGGAGACCGAGAACAGGGATGCCTATTATGTTCCAAATTAAAGGGAAGGAACGATAAGGGGAATCTCATACTCTGTCGAAGTGGCCAGTCCTTTATTATCCTGAACCAGTTTCCGTACACGAGCGGACACCTGATGGTCGCACCCAATAGACATGTTGCCTCCCTCGATGAGCTCAATGAAGGGGAAATGCTTGAATTGATGGCATTGTTGAGACAATCCGTGCTCATTCTGAAGAGGGCGCTGAAACCCGATGGATTTAATGTGGGGATGAATATCGGAAGGGTAGCAGGAGCCGGAATCGAGGATCATATTCATTTCCACATCGTTCCACGATGGAATGGGGACACAAATTTCATGCCCGTTTTCTTTGAGACAAGGGTGATGCCGGAATATCTTGAGAAGACGTATGAAAAGTTGCTTTCATTTGTCGAAGGTCCTTAACGACCAGATTCATATCATACGCAGTCAAATTTAGTGAGGAGGCAATTTATGACAAAGTCTGAGTTGAGCGAAATATTAGCGCAGCGATTCGATCTCACCAACAAAAAGGCGAAGATGATCGTGGAAACGGTGATTGAGAGCTTGAGAGAGGCCTTATTGAAGGATGAGCGAATCGAGATCAGGGGGTTTGGCAGTTTTATGAACCGGCGATATAAGGCATATACCGGGAGAAACCCCAAAACAGGGAAGGCCATTAAGGTCCCGGCCAAGATATTACCCTTTTTTAAAGTGGGAAAGGAACTGAAGAGAAGGGTAAATTCCTGAACTCACCCCTCAGTGGTCCTCTAATCATTCTGAGGGGTTTCGAGGGAAGAATGGATTTTCTCAGCCTTGAGAATGAGTCAATTATTACACCCCGAGAGGTAGGGAGAGCCTCCCTTCCGGAAAAGGGGGTAACCGAGAAGCCATTGGCATTGGATGATGTGGTTATAGTTGCCTTCAGTCGACGCGATTTACTCACACTCGTTGAGGAAACTGGGGCCCAGAGGATGAAGGCATGGAGTGGCAGGAATGACAGGTTGTAGCGGCGACCGGCAGGGGGGATGTATCTTAACCCAATCCCTTTATGGAGCGCCAAATGCGGTTATGCTCCTTGAAGAGTTGGTGGCTTTGAGGGTGAAGGAGGTGGTTTCTCGAACCAAAAGCTGGGAACGATGATGCGATTAGTTTGTAAAACCATGGTGAAACAACTCGAAAATCTCAGGAAACTCCCGGA
>JABAOH010000118.1_pt3 | contig 23344 bp, 30 predicted proteins | sample 7062181 | NCBI WGS metagenome assembly JABAOH01 (sample SAMN14538630, study PRJNA623070) | marine sediment metagenome | biome: marine biome [ENVO:00000428]; feature: marine pelagic biome [ENVO:01000023]; material: deep marine sediment [ENVO:00002113]; isolation source: pool of 5 deep marine... | reverse complement strand
CCGGCAAGTGATTGTCTCAGGGCCTGCATGTCTGCGGCAATGAGGTCACGCATGAATGCCAGCGCGGCTTCGATCCCCGCAAGGATGCACAGGATGCTGAAGGTGATCCAGACCATCCGCTTCCTCATCCTGTCATCCATTGCCCCAATTACGGGGAAGAGCCGGGTTACCCGCAATGATTCCATGAGGTATAATCCCATCGCCGCTTCAATGAGGATGATCACCATTGCCGCCACGTTGGCTGTTTGAAAAGGCCCGATGTAACTTCCACCGCCGACCATCTCGGACATGGGCAGCGCTATCAGGTTGAAGTTGATGACGGCACCCCCGATGGCAACCAGGAGTACGAATCCGGAGATGAAGAACTGGGTCATCGACGAGGAGGAGAGCATCCTTTCCGCCCTGTCTGTGCCCCGGAAAATTTCCTCATACTCGCCCATCCGGAAATCTATGATGGCGGAGCGCTCGAAGAGCCCCGTGATGGTCTTTCCCACGTCTTCGAGGATGCGGGTCAACTTCCTCCAGTGGGGCATCATCTTTTTCATGCTCGCCTGCCGCATTCTGCTCTCTTTCCGGTGTTCCTCCATTGCCTGCCGGTGGTGCTTTTCGAGCGAGCGGTTGATCTCCTTGAGCATGTTTGCCACCATCGGATCTCCCTTCGAGGGGATCTTTGCCACCGTTGAGATCGCGTTCAGCCAGGAAGGAGGGGATGGGGGGACGTCCATCGCGCCCCGGTAATTTTCGTCGATGCGGTCGATCAGACCCCCGAGATTTTTCTGCAGGTCGGGAAATCCCTGGAGATCCCGCCGGACTACCGAGTCGATGCGGTGGAACTCACGCTCGATCTCCCTCTCTGCGGACTCCCTCCCCGAGGCAAGAAGAACCTCTCTGTTCCGGGCGGCCAGTCTGCTCTCCGCGAGCATGACCGACTTCGAAGCGAGTCTGAACCCGTTGTGAATTACCCGGCAGAATGCCCTGATTATCCCGTGTGCGAAGGTGCGGGAAAAGTACAAAAGGGTAATCAACACGGCCACGAGCAGCGCTACCGACAGTGCGGGATGTTGGGGCCAGAATATGAGAAAGTTTTTTGCAGACATCTCGTTTACCCCCTTTTCTTTTAATGAGTTACCGTTATCCTGCGGGGGACCGGGCAATCTTTTCCCCACCCGTTCCCCTGGAGACCGCTCTCCCGGGAACCTTCGGGAGCGTATCCCGTAAAAAAGGTAATCTTTCAGAAAGCGTGCCACCGTCCCCAATTGCTGTTTTTAGTGAATAACCCCCTGTTTCCGTTGAGGAAAAAACCGTGGATTGGAGCGAATCGCGTTGCCCCGGGTCCTGCCGGAAAAAAAGCATTCTTACACTTTTGGAACACATATCTGAAACTAACCGCTCACAGGGCTTATCCCGGGGCGCAGAGAGAGTGGCTCCTTCCACCGAGAGGCGATGCAAATATCTGAAATGAATATAGAAAAGGCGTTTTCAACCCCGAATGGCGGTGCTGATTCCGGGGATGGAGATGGAGGGGAAAGGGCAATCCCGTTTTTGTTATCCCCGCTCCCCGGGAAGGTTTCTTGCCGATTATCCGTTGTGGTTTGCTGCCGTTCTGTACTATATCGATAGAAGAGACCATATATCGCATGGGGAGGGAGAGCATGGCAAAGGTAGTGTCCGATAACCTTATCGTGCGCATCGCCCACAAGGGGGAGGAGAAGATCGTCGACCTTAAAGCGCTGTTCAACGAAAATCCCAACCGCGTCATCTCGATCGTGGGCACGGTGAACGAGGACGGAACACCCAACACGGCCCCCATGTCCCTGTTTTACTGCCCCGACGACAGGACCGTGGTCGCGGGCATGGTGAGGACCTCACGGACCGTGGCAAACATCAGACGGGAGGGAAAGCTCATCGTGGAAGTCATCTTCGGCGATGATATCGCCTTCGGCATATCGGGTGTTGGCTCCATCCTCAAAGACCCCCTCGATTGCAGCGACGCGACACTTGCGATCGAGATCGCCGTTACCGGCGTAAAGCGGGATACCTCGCCTGCCCAGAAGATCACCTCGGGGGCGAAGATGTCCCCGCGTTCCGAGAAGGCCGTGGAGTACGAGCAGGCGGTCCTGGCGGAACTCGTCCGGCTTGCGTCTTCGCGGTAAAGTGCAGGGAGACCGCAGCGGGGGATATTTCCGGATGGGGACTTTTTCCCGGCGGCTCAGCCGCTGCGTTTGCGGCGCAGGGAGCGGACCAGCAGGGTGATGATCGTTACGGCGGTGATCGGGATCACGAAGGCCATCATCACCGTGCTGAAGAGGGGAAGGGCAGCGTGGTGGGTGGATTTCAATATGAGGTATGCCGTGTATGCCACGTAATATGCCAGGAAGAGCAGTCCCTCCCACCTCGATATGTTGTATCCCAGGAAAAAAACCGGCAGGCAGGAGATGGCAACGGCGATCATAACGGGAATGTCGAATCTCAGGGCGGCTTCCGAAACGGCAATGCCATTGGGGGCGGCAATACCCGTCAGGCCGAGCGCCGCGAGGATATTGAAGATGTTGCTGCCAACGACATTTCCCACGGCGATATCCCGTTCCCCGCGAATGCTGGCGACCAGGGAGGTGGCGACCTCGGGAAGGGAGGTCCCCGCCGCCACCACCGTCAGCCCTATGACGAGTTCGCTCACGCCCACTGCCTTGGCTATGGAAGAGGCTCCCCTGACCAGACATTGAGAACCGAGGACGAGCGAGGCAAGTCCCCCCAGGATGAGCAACAGGTTGGTGACGATTTTTCTGTTTCCCCTTTCCATGTCCCCATCGCTCTTCCGTGAATTCTGTCTCTCCCGGTAGCTTTTCTCGGTTTTGCTCTGGTGGATAGAAAAGAGCGTATAGGCGATTATCCCGGAGAACAGGATGCACCCCTCGGCCCGGCTTATTTTTTCGTCGTATGCGAAGATCAGCATGAGGAACGAGACGCCGATCATGATGGGTACGTCCATCCGTATCAGCTTGCGGGAGACGACCAGCGGAGCGATGGCGGCCGACAGGCCGAGAATGAGCAGGACGTTCAGTATGTTGCTCCCCACGATATTTCCCACGGCGATGTCGGCCTGGCCCGAGATGGCGGAGAGGACGCTCACGGCCATTTCCGGGGCACTCGTGGCGAAGGAAACGATGGTCAACCCGATCACCAGCGGGGAAATTCCCATGACAGCGGCAAGCCGTGCTGCGCCGCGGACCAGGGCTTCGGCCCCCGCGGCCAACAGGAGGAGCCCCGCTATGAGGAGGATTACAGGTATCATTCCCATTCCGTTTCCTCTCCGCAAGATTCTTGCGTGGTACTCTGCAGATTATAAACGCGAAGGCCCCATTGAAAAAGCAAAGATCACCGTTAAAGCAGGCGGGTGTATGGCGGGAGCGAGGGGAAGGTGGTACGATGAAAAGATAGATCTGCTTTCAGGAAAAACATCATGAGCGAGAGGAGCCTTGAAACCAGGGATTTTGGGAGCACCGGCAGGCGGGTCACGATGGTCGGGCTCGGCGGCGAGGGAGTGCTGCGGACCCACGGGCGCACCGATGAGGCAGAGGCCGTCATTTGGGAGGCGGTTTCCCGGGGGATAACGTACTTTGACTGTGCCAGGGTGTACGCGGGAAGCGAGGGGTACCACGGGGCCGTATGGTCGCAACGGGCAGAGGCGGGTCGCCAGGTCTTCAGGGCGAGCAAGTCTGCCAGGAGGGACCGCGGGGGCGCGCTCTCCGACCTGTCTACCTCCCTTATGACCATGTCGCTGCCTTACCTCGACCTGTGGCAGATCCACGACGTGAGGGACGGCTTGGACCTCCGTTCCCTGTCCGGGAGGGGAGGTGGAATCGAGGCATTCCAGGAGGCACGGCAGTCGGGGAAGGTGCGGTACATCGGGGTCACGGGGCATCACGATCCCGAAATCCTTACCAGGGCCGTCATCGACTGGCCCCTCGATTCCGTGATGCTCCCCGTTAACCCCGTCGAGGGGGTGCTCGGGGGGTTTCTCGACGGCACGCTTGCGGCGGCGAGAGAGAAGGGGCTCGCCGTAATCGGCATGAAAGTGCTCGGTGGAGGCCACTATGTTTCCCCCAAGCACGGCATTTCCGCAGAGTTGCTCATCCGGTATGCCCTCTCCTGGGATATAGACGTGGCCATCGTGGGCTGCGAAACGCCCGCCGAGGTGGAGGTGCTCTCGAACGTGGGCCGGGCGTTTTCACCCCTGTCCCGAAAAGAGATGGCGGCGGTGGAAGACGCGTTCAGGCCCCATGCGCGAAGGCTTGCCTTCTACCGGGGCGCTGTGCCCTGATCAGCCCGTTTTGCCCAAGAGGCGCGGCGTTTAAGCGGTCAGAAGGAGATCCACTCCTCGTTCAGGACGTCGCCGTTCAATCCCACGACCGTGTACTTGACGGGAACCTTCCTTCCCGACTCCTCGAGAGCCCGCACCGTTATGCCCACGAGGCCGTTGCAGCAGGGGACCTCCATGATGAGGACGGTGAGCGAGTTGATCTCCGCTTCCTCAAACCACGCTTTGATCTTTTCTATGTAGATCTCCTGCCCCTGGTCCAGCTTCGGGCAGGCGATGGCCAGCGCTTTTCCCTTCAAAAAGTCGGCGTGAAAGTTTCCCATCGTGAAGGGGACGCAATCGGCGGCGAGAAGCACGTCCGCGCCCTGGTAGTAGGGGGCGGTTGGCGAAACCAGGTGAAGCTGGATCGGCCACTGTCTCAACTGTGACTGGACCCTGCCGGTCGGCGTCTCATCCTGTGATCCGTCCTTCTCGAACGAGAACATTCTCGAACCCGGACATCCTCCAAATTCCTTCATCTCGCTTCCTCCTTTGTACGTAGTCGCTTTTCTATTCCGAACGAGCGCGTAACTTCGCTGAAATTCGAGAACAGATCTCATTTCATTTTCGATTCCAGGGCCCGCGATATCCTTGACTTCGGTCAAGGGATGCCCGAAAACCTCATATTGGGAATAGTTTCCGGAGGCTCAACGCCTTGGAGGGAAACCCCGGTCGGATGTGTCTGACGGTTTTCTTAGGGGTACGGGGATGGTGGGGAAAAGTGAACCCTATTTTTTCCTGCTCCTGATCGAAAAACGCGGCTCCAGGATAAAGCTTGACCGGCAGACAGGGCATTTGCCGGGTTTTTTCAGGCGGCTTCTCTTACGGAAGAGAAAACCGCACTTATTGCACTCCGCGGGCTCCACGACGAGGGCCTCCCCTCTCTTTTCGATCGTCTTTTGGACGTGGTGCAGATGCTGGTGGACCTCTTTTTCTGAAATGCCCGCAAGGGAGGATATCTCGCCGGCAGAGAGCGGTCGGTCCGAGAGGATATCCACAATTTTCCTCCGGACCGTCTCGGTCTTTTCGGTGGGTATGGGGGGCTCTTTCCCTTTCATCTTCAAAAAGGCTTGTCTCCAAATGCTATTATAAAGCTTTGGGCGTTGGCCTCAAACCGGTGCCGGAAAAAAGTCGACGGGCAAGAAACGATCGCCTTTTTTTGACCGGCGAGGAAAAGGAGGTAGTGACTTGTATCCATTTATCCATGAGGAGATTGAGATGTATGCCGATTCACATACCGGCCCTGTGTCCTCTATTTTTCAGGAGCTGGAGAGGGAGACGGTCGAGGAAACCGGTCATCCCAACATGCTGACGGGAAAGGTTGTGGGAACGCTGCTGAAGATTCTCGTTCAGGCCTCAGGTGCGAGGAAAGTCGTCGAGATCGGCACGTTTACCGGCTATTCGGCGCTCATGATGGCATCCGGCCTCCCCGAGGGAGGGGAGCTGATCACCTGCGAAGTTTCCCGGGAGTACGCCCGGACAGCGCGGAGGTATTTCGACAGGAGCCCCCACGGAAAGAAGATAGAGATCCGTTTGGGGGCCGCGCTCGATACGGTGCGGGAGATCCCCGACGAATCGGTCGATCTTGTCTTCATAGATGCAGACAAGGGTTCCTATCAGGATTATTACGACGAGAGCCTCAGGATCGTGAAAAAGGGGGGACTCATCACCGTCGACAACGTTCTCTGGTACGGGACCGTCCTCTCCCCCCGAGATGATGATAGCCGCGCCATCGCTTCTTTCAACGCGAGTGTCTTTCGGGACGATAGGGTGGAAAAGGTTCTTTTGACGGTGAGAGACGGGATATACCTTTTGAGGAAACGGTAGGGAGAGCACTGAAACAGGAGCAGAAGATTGATCGGTGATTTTCTATCGGGAGCCGGTTACTTTTTCCAGGGGTTGCGGATCGTTCGGCAGAAGGGCGTCCGCCCCTTCGTCCTGATGCCGCTTCTTGTCAATTTCCTCGTATTTGCCGCCGCCATCCTGATAGCCATCGATCAGTATGGGAACCTTCTCGGCTGGTTGCTTCCCGGCGGCGACAGCTGGTGGGCCGAGTTTGCCCGGATTGCCCTGTGGATCTTCTTTGCCGCTGCGGCCCTGACCGTTCTCTTCTTCACCTTCACCCTGGTTGCGAATGTCATCGGCGCCCCCTTCAACGGGCTTTTATCGGAGAAGGTCGAGCTCATCCTCGCCGGCGCTGAAGGCAAAGAGCCGGCCATGTCCGGCGGTTTTTTCTCCACCATTATCCCATCAATTGCCAGCGAGTTTCGAAAGCTGTCCTATTTCCTGGTACTTGCCGCTCTCCTCGTGCTCTTGACCCTCGTTCCCCTGGTAAACGTGGTTTCCCCTTTTCTCTGGTTCGCCTTCTCATCGTGGATGCTCGCCGTCGAGTACCTTGCCTACCCCATGGAGAACCACGATATCTATTTCTCGCAGGTGAAAGCGAGGCTGAGGCAGGACAGGTGGGCGGCGCTCGGCTTCGGCATGGGGTGCCTCGTGGTGGGTATGGTTCCCGTTGTGAATTTCTTCATCATGCCGGCTGCGGTGGCGGGGGCAACGGCGATGTGGGTCGAGCGTCTTTCCCGGATGGGTAGCGAAAACGGCCGTTAATGGGGGCCGTGGAAGCTGTCCCTGGAATTTCCCGCTGCCTAGCGATAGGCCTGGTGCAGATACTGGGTGACCATCCGGTGGCTGTTGAAAAAAGCCCCGTTCAGCGAGATGACATCTTTCATGATGACGATGAATTTATCCCGATCCCTGTAAAAACAGGGGAGAACCGCATTCTCGAGCTTATCGTAGAGGGCGTCGACGTGCCGCTCATCGATTGCTTCTCTTTCCCCGGTGCTGGTACCGATGCCATCCTCGATTGACCAGCCCGTTATGCCTTCGATGTGCCCTTCGACCCACCATCCGTCGAGGACGCTCAGGCTCGGGACGCCGTTCACCGCGGCTTTCATCCCGCTCGTGCCGGAGGCTTCAAGCGGCGGCAGCGGGGTGTTGAGCCAAACGTCGACGCCGGCACAGAGAAGTTTTCCCAGGGCCATGTCGTAGTTGGGGAGGTAGACGATCTTGATGGCTTCCCTGAGTTCTTTTATCACGGAATAAATGTGCCTGATGAGGTCTTTCCCCCGCTCGTCTCTGGGGTGGGCTTTTCCGGCGAAGACGATCTGAATCGGCCCATGCTTTTTCATGATTGCCTGGAGCCTTTGCATGTCGTGGAGCAGCAGGGTCGGGCGCTTGTAGTCCGTGACCCTGCGGGCAAAGCCGATGGTGAAGATATCCTTGTCAAATCCGGCGTTTGCCTCGGTGTTTACATATTTGGTGAGAAGCTTCTTTGCCTCCATGTGGGCTTGCCAGACCTCTTCGCCCGGTATGGAGATGGCATAGCGCAGCGAAAAAGGGTCTATCCGCCACTGGGGGAGATGACGGTCGAAGAGCTTCTGGAAGGGGGGGGATGCCCAGGTCGGGGTGTGGACGCCGTTCGTGATGCTGCTTATGGGGTAGCCGGGGAACATATTTCTGGACACCTGGCCATGTTTCATGGCCACNNTGTCCGCACCCCCTCACCAGGTGCCAGCGCTTTTTCCCGAGGATCTGTTCTGCCAGGCCCTCGGGAAACTTGTCGTGGCCGGCGGGTATCGGGGTGTGGGTGGTGAATACGCACTGCTTTCTGATTTCCTCGATCACCTCGGGGTCGATGTATGCGGTCTGTCCCCGCTGGGTCAGGAACTCTTCTATCAGTGCCGGCACGATCAGCGCGGCGTGCCCCTCGTTCAGGTGAAAGCGTTTGATATCTTCGTAGCCGAGGGCACGCAGCATTTTGACACCGCCCATCCCCAGGACGACCTCCTGGCAGAGGCGGTAATAGCTGTCCCCTCCGTAGAGAGAGTCGGTCAGGCTGCTGTCCTCAGGAGCGTTCTCCGGAAGCGAGGTGTCGAGAAAGTAAACGGGTACCGTAAAGCCGGTCACTCCTTTAACCGTATATCGCCATGCCCGAATGTGTACCGTGCGCCCGTTCAATTCGACCGACGTCTGTGCCTCCAGGGGCTCGACGAAGTCGTCCACGGGCCAGCGCACCGGGTCCTCGCTCTGGTTTCCTCTCTTGTCGAGTTTCTGGTAAAAGTATCCCTGCCGGTAGAGGAGCGATACGGCGACGAAGGGAATCTCGAGGTCCGCTGCCGACCTGATCGTATCCCCGGCCAGGATCCCGAGACCTCCCGAATAGGTCGGAATCGATGGTTCCAGGCCGATCTCCATGGAGAAATATGCGATGACCTGTTTTCGTTCTTCTCCCATTTCGTGCGCCCCGCGTCTGTTAAATTGAGTGATCTTCTACAGCATTTATCGGCTTCCGTCAACAACTAAATAAGTGGCGGCAAAATAATTAATTTTCATAACCATCCATACACAATGCGGCCCCGCCGGGACGTTCGGCTTTTTTGTCCCGGAACGGGGCGGCTATTCATTCGCCTGAACGAAAGGCTGCCCTTCAGACATCCCCGTGGGTTGCCATCTTTTCCTCTTCGTACCCGGCATGTTCACGGCGGTACATCTCCATGATCGCCATGACCGCCGACCCGGTGCCGAGGGCCCTTTCCCAGTACCTGCCGTTGAACTTCTGGAGAAGTTTGTAAATCACGTAGGTGAACTCTCCGGCCGCTTCAGCGGGACTTTCGGGAAGGGAGTCCAGGATGCTCTGGATGGCCTCGGTATATTTTTCCCTCTTGTCTGTGCCGATATATGGCATGATTCATCCTCTTACCTGCCGAATTCCTCGATCGCCTTCAAAAGCTTCTGATTGTCAGGGACGCCCTTCTGGATGAAGCGGATGGTTCCCTCTCTGTCGATCACGAAGGTTACTCTTCCTCCTGAATAGAGCTTTCTCAGCTCACCACCCGCGTCGGAGATGAGGGGGAATTCGATACGGTTTTTCTTCTTGAACTCTTTGTGGGTCTCAAGGCTGTCGGGGCTCACACCCAGGACCTGGGTGCCCAGGCTCTTGAACTTCTCCAGATCTCTCTGGAAAGCCTGCATCTCGAGCGTTCAGACGGGTGTGAAATCGGCATAGTAGAATGCCAGGACCACGTGAGCCTTCCCCGTGAAGTCCCCGAGGCTTATCCTGCCTTTCGTGGACTCTGCGGTAAAAACGGGGGCCCTGTCTCCCACGTTCAGGGCGGCTGCCGGTAATGCTGCCGATAGAAGGGCCGCTATGAATGCGCCAATGGTCATCCTTTTTCTCATGATTTCCTCCTCTTTTTTGCCCCCCCGTTTGCCCCTCGTCACGCTGAAAGGGGCGCCGGGGATCGGGTCGTTGCTCCTACGGCCATATTCCGGAGGCTGCCGGGTAAATTCTTGTCAGCGGGTGGTTCGTGCATTCGTGTTTCCGGGCCGGGCATATTTTTCTGCCGTACTCGATGAGCCGGTAGGTAAAATCGAACCACTCCTCTTTCGGAAGAAGGGCCATCAGGTCTCTCTCTATCTTGTCGGGATCCCTGTTGTCGGTAAGTCCCAGTTTACGGGAAAGCCTCTTGACGTGGGTATCCACCGCGATTCCCTCGACGATTCCGTGGGCGTTGCCCAGTACGATGTTTGCCGTTTTCCGCGCCACGCCGGGGAGCGCGAGGAGTTCGTCCATCGTTTTGGGTATCTTTCCCCCGTGCTTCTGCTTGACGATCCTCGCGGAGGCGAGGATGTTTTTCGCCTTGTTGCGGTAAAAACCCGTCGGTTTTATGTCACTTTCAAATTCCCGGGCGTCGGCGCTAACGTAATCCTCGAGAAAGGGGTACTTTACGAACAGTTTTGCCGTAACCTCGTTCACCTTCTTGTCGGTGCACTGGGCCGAGAGCACGACAGCCACGAGAAGTTCCCAGTGGTTTGAGAAGTTAAGGGCGATCTTTGCGTCGGGAAATAGTTTTTTCAGCTCCGCCAGGACTTTTCCGGCCCTTTTCCTCCGCTCACCTGACACGTCAGTTTCCTGCCCGGGTTTTTCCTTTTTCCTGACCAAAATATGCCCTCTTTTTCATCTCTTTACCGCACTCAACCGGCGTTTTGTCGGGTGCTCGCCCGCCGATCAATCCTCGCTATAAATCATTGCCCTTCGCTTTTTGAAACGTATGATGAAAAATAACCAGGGCCGATTCTTCTATTCTACCCCATCCGGGCATTCAACTTCACAGCAGCGGCGAAGGAAAGGAAGCCATATCGTTCGTGGAGGCATCTCACTAGGTGAAAAAACCGATACGAGGGGGACCACATGGAATTGAAGGGAAAACACATTGCCGTGCTGGTTGAGAACCTCTACCAGGAACTGGAGGTATGGTATCCCGTCTTGCGTTTCCGGGAGGCCGGGGCGAAGGTAACGACGGTGGGATCGGGAGAAAAAACCTATACATCGAAGCATGGCTACCCCGTCATGGCGGATACGAGCGCAGACAGGGTAAGCGCTGATGATTTCGACGGCATTGTCGTACCCGGCGGATATGCCCCCGACATCATACGGCGCCACCCGGCGATGGTGAACCTGGTGAGGGAAATGGCAGGGAAGGATAAGGTGGTAGGCTCGATTTGCCACGGCGGGTGGGTGCTCGTTTCGGCTGATGTGCTTCAGAACAGGCGGGCCACGTGCTTTTTCGCCATCAAGGATGACATTGAGAACGCGGGGGCTCACTACGAAGACAGCGAGGTCGTCCGGGATGGGAACCTGATTACCTCCCGGGTTCCCGATGATCTGCCCGCTTTTTGCCGGACCATGATACAGGCCCTTTCAGGCAGGCAGGAGTAGCCACCTGTTGGCCCGGTCATTCCGGGTATGCCGTCGGGGGGGGACAAAAGAGGCCGGTTGTGGCCTTCGCCGGAGCGCTTCAGAGCTTGTTGAGCCCGTCGAGAGCAGCTACCCGGTAGGCCTCAGCCAGGGTGGGGTAGTTAAATACCGTGTCGCGGAAGTATTCCACGGTCCCTCCCATGGCCAGAACGGCCTGTCCGATGTGGATTATCTCCGCGGCATTTTCGCCGATGGCGTGGATGCCGAGTACTTTGAGGGTCTTGGGATCGAAGAGAATTTTCAAGAGCCCGATCTCGTCACCGAGGATCTGCCCTTTCGCGATTTCTTCGTACCGGGCGACCCCGAACTCATACGGGACTTTCCCGCTTGTGAGCTGCTGTTCCGTCATCCCCACCATGGATATTTCCGGTATCGTGTAGATTCCATAGGGGAGCAGTTCGGCTGAGATCTTGCCGGGGACGCCGAACATGTGAGAGCTCGCGAGTCTTCCCTGCTCCATGGAGGTGGCTGCGAGAGCGGGAAAACCGATGACGTCTCCCGCGGCGTAGATGTGGGGTACTTCGGTCTGAAACTGGTCGTTCACGGCAAGCCGCCCGCGACGGTCGCAGGACAGGGAGGCGGCATCGAGGTTCAGCGTGTCCGTATTCCCCTGTCTCCCCGCCGTGTGCAGGAGAAAATCGCCCCGGATCACCTTTCCGCTTTCGAGCCTTGCCACGACCCGGGAATCGCTGTCTTTGCTCACCGACAGCACCTTTTCGGAGAGGCGGAACGTCGCCCTGTGACGGCGCATCAGGTACAGGAGCGAGTCGATGATCTCCCGGTCAACGAAATCCAGGATCGAGGGCCTCTGGTCGATTATCGTCACCTCCCTGTTCAGGGCCGTGAACATGGAGGCGTATTCGAGGCCCGTGACCCCGGCACCGATCACAATCATCTGGCGGGGAATCTCTTCGATGTGCAGCAGCTGGTCGGAATCGCAGATCTGTTTTCCATCAAGGGGTATTTCCGGAGTGTGGTGGGGGCGGGTCCCGCATGCGATGAGGATGTAATCGCCCGTCAGCTTGAGGGGCCCCGTTTCCGCCTGGACCTCTACGGTATGCGGGTCGATGAAGTGCGCCTTGCCGCCTATCACATCGATTCCGTTTCGCTTCAACTGCGAGCTGATGACATTTATCTCGCGCTCCACGACCTTCTGTACCCAGATCGTAAGGTCCGGGAAGGACACCTTCTCCTTGAGCATGTAATCCCTCCCGTAAAAGGTGCGCTGGCGGAATCCCGACAGATAGAGGATGGCTTCCCTGAGGGTCTTGCTCGGGATCGTTCCCGTGTGGACGCACACGCCCCCCATCATGTGGATGCTGTCGACGACGGCGACGCGCTTGTTAAATTTCGCGGCGCATATGGCTCCCTTCTGGCCGGCCGGGCCGCTTCCGATAACGATGAGGTCGTAGTGGTCCTGCTCCATTTGGATCTCCCTTAAAAAATGATACCGTACCCGTCTCCATCATGGCAAGCCATTGAAACTCGTGGGGAAAGGATGGCGGGGTCGATCAGACCATCGGGCTGTGCCTGCAGAGGGTCCGGAATGTGCGGGAAAAATCTCCCGGGGAAACGCCGGTTGCCGGCATACGATATGATGGCCCTGACGTGCCTAGTCGATCTTCAGGGGACGGAAGATTCCCGGGCTGTAAGGCTGGTTGGCCGGTGAGTCCATGAGCCCCCACAGCTTTCCCCTGTCCGTTAGGTCGAGGATGTGGTACATAAGCTCAGGTCCGCGAATGAGGCCGAGGCCGCCCCGCGCGCAACTTGCCTCGTTGAACGAGCCGACGTCGTCTACCCGGGCGAGTTTTCCCCGAATCATGACCGGCACGGGCTCGCCGGAGTGTATCATCTGCCCGGTGCTGGGGGTTGAGTGGTCCGACGTGACGACGAAGAGAATGTCGTCGTCGGGGATTATCTCCCTGACGGCCAGAGAGAGCGCGCTATCGAGCGCTTCGATGACGGCCTTTTTTGTCTCGGGGTTTTTGGTGTGCGACGCCGTATCGGCTGCCTTCGTGTGAACGTGTATGAAATCGAACGACGCTGCTTCCAATGCCTGCTTCAGCCTTTCCCGCAGATCCCTTTCGGCGTCCCCGCTTTCCTTCGCCCTTATGATTTCCATGCCCACCATCTGGCACAGCCCATGGTAGACGGCCCCGGAGGATATAGACAGGCTTTTCATTCCCCATTTCTCCATGAAAGGTTGCACTTCACGCCGCCTGCCCGCTCTCTGGGTGCCCAGGGCATTGACCGGGCAAAGTCCTTTTCTGGCCCGATCGACGTTTACGGGGTGCCTGGCAAGGGTGTGGTGGCACCAGACGAGGTAGCTGTTCAGGGCCTGCGCCGTTTTTTCTGCGGCCCTTCTGGCTTCCCCGATGTTGTTAAGAGGCCGCACTTCCATCAGGGGACGCCCCTCGTAGATCGGGTTGGAGTCGGTGATCTTCTCTGAGGCGCTTCCCCGGATCACGAGTATCCCTTCAACGCCCTCCGTCGGTGTGAATTCCAACCGGAACCCGCCGATTTCAAAGGACCGGATCTGCTCCTGCAGCTCCCGGCAGGCCGAAAGTTCCAGATCGGGGTCTTCAACCTCCAGGAAAAGCAAACCCCCCTTCGGACGGGTGGAGAATATCCTGGCGAGCATCGCCACGTCTCCTGTGGAGAGAGAAATGCCATATCCCGCCGCCTCTATCGCCCCCCTGCCGGGGAATTCAGACAGATCGTATCCGAACATGAGAAAGTGGGCAATTTCGCTCGACATGGGGATGCCCGGGATGTAACTGTGGTAGAGCCCGGTTGCGCTGGCCTCTGCTATCTTGTCCAGATTCGGGGTCGACGCGGCCGCAAGGGGGGTCTTGCCTGCATACAGGGGATGACCTCTGTCTCCGAGCCCGTCGAGGAGGAGAAGGATGGTTCGCATCCTTCAATTATATATTCGGGTGTTTCTGGATAAAGAAAAATTTCGGGTCTCCAACGACCTTCGTGGTGATGGAAACCCGAAATTTAAAAACGGCGATCCGGCCTTGTATTTGCCGGATACGCTCCTTCCTCCGATTACCGGAAAGTGTGCAGGATATACTCGGCGATCTTTGTTGCCTCTTCGTTCGATATCTTCTCTTCACCGAACTTCGTCATGCCCGGCCCGGGATTCCTCATGTTGCTCACGATGTCTTCCGCTGTCTTTAAGTTGTTGGCATCCAGGTCTTTCTTGTAGAGCGTTTTCTTGGAATTGATGATATTTCCCCCCTCCGGGTGACAGACGGCGCAGTGTTTCTGAAAGAGCGCCTTTCCTTCTTCCAGCATCACTCCCGCTTCCTTCTGGGCCATCTCCGCCCCGGTGCCACCGGCGACAAAGAGAACCAGCACGGATGAAACGAAGATAGACAGCGATAAAAGACGCCTCATGGTATCCTCCCTACTTTCCCTGTTCCTTCATCATCTCCTTGCCTTCTTCTACGGTTTCCTCAACTGCTTCCTTTGCTTCCCCGGCTGCTTCCTTACCTTCTTCCACTGCTTCCCCGGCTGCCTCCTTCCCGGCTTCCATTGCTTCCTCGGCTGCCTCCTTCCCGGCTTCCGTTGCTTCCCCTGCTGTTTCCGTCATCTCTTTGGCAGGTTCAGTGACCGCTGCCGGTTTGGCCTCCTCTTTGGGCTTCTGCTGGCAACCCGGAGCAATGAACAACACGAGCAAAAGTGATGCAACAATCGACAAAAGTACACGATACCTCATTGTAGCCTCCCCTTTTGGATTTTTACTTACCTATCGCCCCGTTTTGAAAAGGGCGCTTTTGGAATTATACGAACCGGTTGGCTCGTCGTTCTCAACCCGCGCTTAAAAGATCTCTCCTTCGCGATAAACGCGGCAACATCCTTCCGGTCTTCCTTCGTTGGTATAGGAATAACTTACGGGATATGATGGGCAAATTCAAGAATAAAATGAGCCCCTATTTTTTGAGGGAACAGATCGGATTTTTCTGTATCCGGGGATGGTGTGAAGGACAGGTGCAGGCCAAACCGCTGTTACACGATGTTTGAAAGAAAATGTTTCCCAGGGAGGGAGATGGTGTGAACCACCCGCTTACGGGCGCTCCGACTCCTGGATGAAGATACACTCCCTTTCGGGTTCTTTTTTTGCTGTTCTGAACGCTTTTCCCAGCTTGAAGTCGACATTGCCGTTGTAGCTGATGATCGTTGCCCCGGGCCGGAAAACTTTTTCCTCCCTGCTCCCGTAAAGGGGAAAGGCCTGAGCGACCTTCGATGCTTCCACGAGGTCCCTGTCCTCTTCAATGCTGTTGCCGGTGGTCAGGCAATGCTTGACCATCCTGACCTGCGAAGATGTGTCACCCGTACCAGCGTTCGCGCCGGAAGAGTTTGTCCTGCTCTGATATGCATGCGAAAGTGCCGCCGTCATTGCGACGGCCAACAACCCGGATGTTATCGCTGTCGCTAATGAGAACTTTTTCATGATTGCACCCCACCCTATCATTCGGTTTAACCGTTCGATTGTGTTTTTCTCGGGAAGTTTCGTTTTTTTCGCAAAAATTATTCGCGTCTCACGTGATTGGCCCGGGGCAGCAGCAGCTCCCGTCCCGTTTGTTTGTTAAGTAACTGAAATATAAAATCTTCTATAAAAATGTGTCATTTGGTGGTAGCATAGATTTAGAGACATTGCATTTCCTTCCCCAGGCTGGAGGGTAAGAGGCGATGCTCTCTCACACGACAGCATCAGAGCTTTTCCGCGGGGTTTCAGAGAAAGAGGCTGCAGAGATTGAGAAGTTCTGCAGGGAGCGGCATTTTTCCGAAGGGTCGGTCATCTTTTCGGCGGGAAATCCAAGCGACTGCATATTTATCATCACCAGTGGCCTGGTGAAACTCATCACCCATTCCGGGAGGGGTGAAGCGACCATCCTCCACATTCTGAAGGAGGACAGCGTTTTTGGAGAGCTTGTGTTTGCCAGTGAGAGGCGGGTGATGACGGCGGTGGCAAACACTGAGGTGACGGCCATCGTCGTTTCGCGGAAAGATTTTTTCAGGATCTTGAAATCGATTCCTACGGTGAGCATGAATTTTATCCGAATTCTGTCAAAAAGGCTCATGAAGGTCGAAAAAGAGTTTTCCCACTTCAGCCACACCTGGTCCTATCAGCGGCTGGCAAGGGTGCTCGTCGAAATCTGCAGGGAGCATGGTGTCGATACCCCGGACGGCACGGTTATCCCTTTCCCCCTCACCCATGAGGATCTATCGAACCTCATCGGGTCGACACGGGAGACGGTTACCCACAATATCAAGAAGCTGAAGGAAATGGGTTTCCTGGCAACTGTCGGAAGGAAGCTGATCATCAACAGGCCTCGCCTGGAGGAATTCGTGAGCTCTTAGGCAGGCCTGCCCCCCGCGTATGTGAAAGGTCTCACAGAAAGATTTATTTCTCCTTTCTATACTTGTAATTGGGGATAGGAAAGGTTCAAGCCCTTAAATCCCGGGCCTTTCTGAAGCGTTCCCGAAGAGTCCGGGTCAATCAAGGAGGAACAGATTATGGAAAACATCCTCTTCACGAGCCAGATCGGCGTTTCGCTCATTGGTGGCCTGCTTCTGTTTCTTGCTGCTTTTTGCATTGTCCTCCTCGGGTATGTTTCCGACGAGGAAGTTGAGCGGAAACGGGTGTTCTGGGCCGAGTGGCCTCTGACCCAGGCACCGGAGGCGAAGGCGGCCGGCGGCAGGGAGCCCCGCAAGGCAGCGTAACAAGAATTCGCTGTCTTCTCCGGCAAGGGAATTTGTTGCGTTATCCGGTTTCTCTGAAGGAGGAGAACTGTACTCTTTCCGCTTGAACCTTCCCGGCAAAGGTGCCTCACGCTCCCCGGAATCGCTTCTCTTTCAGAGAGGGAGCCGGGCCGCTTCCTGCGATCTTCAATCGGCCTCCAGGAGCCGGGCCTTTGAGATGACGACGGGGTCCTCCGGAACGTCCCTGAACATCCCCACATTGTGCGTTGGAACAGAGCGGATCCTGTCTACCACGTCCATCCCCTCGATCACTTTCCCGAACACGGCGTATCCAAAGCCCCGCTGGGTATTATCGACATGGTCGAGATTCCTGTTATCCTCCACTTTGATAAAAAACTGAGAGGAGGCCGAGTCGACCTCCATGGTGCGGGCCATCGCGATGGTACCCCGCTCGTTTTTCAGATCCATTCTCGCCTCGTTCTTGATGGGGGGCCGCGTGGGCTTTTTCTGTTTCATTCCGGGAAGGAATCCTCCTCCCTGGACGACGAAGGTTTTTATGACCCTGTGAAAGATGAGGCCGTCGTAGAAACCCTCTTTTACATAGGCGAGGAAGTTCTCTACCGTGATGGGCGCTTTTTCCGGGTAGAGCTCTATCTTGATGTTTCCCAGTGAAGTTTCGAACAGGACGACGGGATTTTTCACCTCAGCGCCGACCTTCGAGAGGGCAATGACGAAGGCGATTGAAATAGCAAGGGTAAGGCTGACAGTCTTGATCAATTGAATTCCTCCTTTCATCTCCTTTTCAGGATAGCTGTGCTCGCTCCTGATCCGGGGGATCTGTTTTTTTAAATAGCACGTGCGCTTTTCCCTCTTGCGTGAAACCGTTAAAGTGAAGTATGAAAGTAACATTATAGGACATCTGCAACCTGAAGGAAAAAGGAATGAAAAAGAAGATAATCTACGCCTCCGTCGCCCTCTGTTTTTTGCTCTCGGCGGCAGGCGTCCATCGACCTCCCCGGGTTTTTGGGGATGAGCTTCCCCTTGAGAAGATTTCTCTCCCCCCGGGATTTGCGATAGAGCTGTTTGCAACAGGTGTCCCAAATGCCAGGTCGATGACGCTGGGAGAGAAGGGAACGCTCTTTGTCGGCACGCGCAAGGCGGGAAAGGTGTACGCGATACGCGACCTCGACGGGGACGGCAGGGCCGACGAGGTGCTGACCTTAGCAAGCGGTCTCAACATGCCGAATGGCGTTGCCTTCCGTGAGGGCTCCCTCTTCGTGGCCTGTGTAGACCGCCTGCTTCGGTTCGACGAAATAGAGGAGAGGCTCAAGCAGCCCCCCGCTCCCACGGTCATAAGCGAAAACCTTCCCGGCGATCGCCGCCATGGATGGAAGTTCATCCGCTTCGGTCCCGACGGATATCTGTACGTACCCGTGGGGGCGCCGTGCAACGTCTGTGAGAGAGACGACAAGCGGTACGCGTCGATACTGCGGTTTTCTCCCTCCGGCGAAAAGATGGAAATATTTGCACATGGGGTCAGGAACACCGTCGGATTCGACTGGCATCCCGGGACGAATGAGCTCTGGTTTACCGATAACGGTCGTGATTGGATGGGTGATGACCTTCCGCCCGATGAGCTGAACCGGGCGGCAAAAAAGGGCCTCCACTTCGGATTTCCCTATTGTCACGGCGGGGACATTCCCGACCCGAAATATGGAAAGCGCGTAAAATGCAGCGATTTCGTCCCCCCGGAGTTGAAGCTTCCCGCCCACGTCGCGGCCCTCGGCATGCGTTTCTACCGGGGGGGAATGTTTCCCGAAAATTACAGGGGGCAGATTTTTATCGCAGAACACGGTTCCTGGAACCGAACCATTCCCACGGGCTACCGGATAACCGTGGTCCGTCTCGAGGAGAACCGGGCTGTGGACTATCGCGTGTTCGCCCAGGGCTGGCTGGAAGGTGGCCGCCCTTTTGGCCGGCCCGTCGATGTCCTCGTCATGCCCGACGGGTCGCTTCTCGTTTCAGATGACAAGGCCGGCGTCATATACCGCATCCGGTTCGACGGATAGCCTATTCAAGCGTCATCGGATGCGACGTCACAGACCGTGGGGCCTGCCAGCCTCTCAAAATCGGCGAAACTGACCTTGACCGTATCGTGGTGCGTGCAGGCGGTGAAATAGATTTCGCTGAACTTTGAGAGGGATGAGTCGACGAAGACCGGGATGTCGTAGAGATTCCCGAATATGTGGAGGGCGCCGACTTCACAGCCGCTGAATATTTCGGCAAATTCCTCCTCTTTTGCAAGCCTCGCCTTGCCTGCCCCGAGGCACTCTTTGATCTTTGCCATATCGAGCCTCTTGTGTGCCGGGATCACCGCCATTGAGAGCTTTCCATCGCCCCACACGATGACCGATTTGGCCCTCTGCTTCCCCGGTGTGTGGGAGAGGGCGGCTTTTTCCTGTGCCGTGTAAGCGGCTGCGTGAATCGTGTGTTCGAACTGCACCCCGTTTTCCTCGAGGTATTTTTTAAGGCTGGGAAACATTGCCATCTTTTCACCCCCTTTTTGCGTTCTAGCGGCATGCGCCAGCCGGTTTCCCGCGAGGATCCGTTCCCTAACCGTCCATATCCGTATTGTACACCCGGCGTGCGGCGAGGAACAGGGACAAGTGATGGTAAAGCGTCAGGCCATGTATGGGAGGCACAGGATGGGGTGCCCGGGACAACGCGATTGGCCGAGCGGCTGAAGACGCGGATGTCATCCTGAAACCCACGGCGATGTGACGTGGGTGGTTTGCGGGCCCACGGATAATGGCGTATGATTGATAAATTGTTGGAATTCGGCATCAACGGGCAAAGGATACGTGGGTTGTGAGGATTCTCATCCTTCACGTGGACAGGTTTCTCTGCCGGATAACGGAGAGAGGAAGGTCCCGGGTATACGAGGAGCCGGACCGGAAGGAGACGGAGTTCGTCGAGGGGCTCGTGGTCTTAACGAGCATCGAGAAGGGGGACGAGGCAAACCTCGAGAAAGTCTGTGAGCGGGGGGCCGATGAGATCGAAAAGCTTGCCGGGAGTGTGAAGGCGGGCAGGATACTGATACATCCCTTCGCGCACCTCTTCGGAGAGTTATCGAGGCCCGAGGCGGCAATTGAAGGGTTGAAGCTGCTCGCCGGATTGCTTTCCGAAAGGGGGTTCGAAGTCACAAGGACCCCCTTTGGCTGGTTCAACTCCCTTGAGGTGAGCGCGAAAGGCCACCCCCTGTCGAGGGTCGCCAGGATCATCGACCCCGGTGATTAGCGGGGCGGTTGCAAGGGGTTGGGAAAGGAGGGTTTTGATGAGGCTTCCATGGAGCACGGTTTCCGGCGTGCTGGGGCTGTATCTCCTCCTGGCCCCATATCCGGCGGTTCTGGCAGATGTGGCTGTTGTGCGGCTTATCCGGGAGGGAGGCGCCGGGACGCCTATGACCCAGGAGATAGACTATTTCAAAGATACGATGAAAAGGACCGACACGAAGATGGAGATGACGGGGAAGACCTTCGGCATGCTGCTCTGGCCAAAAGACCTGTCGATAATCTACCGCCCCGACAGGGACCTTGTCTGGGAGGTAAACCACGCGAATAGAACCTACAGGGAAAGGGCCCTTTCGGTATATCACCGGGGCGATAAATCCGGCGGAGAGCGGGGGAGAGCAGGTGCGCTTCATGAGGGAGGCGCCGGCGGGGGGAACCAGGAAGAGGCCGGCCTGGTGTCTGGCGAACTCGACGTGCAAAAGACGGGGGAGAAAAGAACCATCAGCGGGTTTCCCTGCAGCCTGCATGTGCTGACCTGGCTTGTGGAGACAGAGGAGGAAAAGTCGAAGAGGCGCAACAAGTTCCGCATGACAGGCAATTTCTGGAATACGGAGGGGAAGGGAAAAATCAAGGAAGTCATGGCGGCGGAAGATATGTTCGAGCGGGCCTACCTTGAAAAGACGGGGCTGGACATGACCCCGGGTGACATGAGGAAGTTCGGGCTGTGGGTTCTTCCCGGGGCAGCAGGCCTTGATGGCAAGGAATTGAAAGCGGGGCTTGAAAAGATGAAGGGATATTCCGTCCTGACCTCCATAAAGTGGGAGGTCCGCCGGGAGATGGGGAGAGAGCTCGGCGGGGAAGGGGGTAATTTCCAGACCCTGTTCGAGTATCGAGAGGAAATAAAGTCGCTTGACGCCGCGGCTCTTCCGGACAGCCACTTTGAAGTTCCAAAGGATTACAAAATGGAAAGGGGTGTGCTCCAAAGATAGGGGCAGGCGTCCCTTTGCCCGAACGGTCCTTGCTTTAATCAATGATGACGTGACAGCGCTCATCGCGCCTGTTTCATTAACGGGCCAAATAGAATAAAATATGGAAGTGAGCGGTGCCTCGCCGTCCCACCCGGTTTGAGGTGGGCCGAAAAAAGGGTCATGCATGACGAAACTACGCGGACATCACCTCGTGTGCCTCCACTTCTTCGGCGGTGAAGGGTACGATTCGACCTTCGTGGAAAATCTCAAAAGAGTCATTTCGCACGCGGAAAAGGAGGGCGTTACCGTATGCTCCGGCGCAGATGAGGTCTGCTCCCCCTGTCCCTACCTCATAGGAGTAACGTGCCGGGACGAAGCGGAGATCAAAAAAATGGACGCTTCGGCGCTGGAACTCCTGCACCTTGTCCCGGGACAGGAAGTTTCCTGGGACGCGGTGAGGGGAAAGCTCCACGAGCTGTTTGAAGCATGGTATGACACGTACTGCATCGATTGCGGGTGGCAGGACGCCTGCTCCAGGGACCCTTTGTTCCGCGAGCTCACGTTGACAGCGCGATGAGTCGGGCTGTGCCTTTCGAAGCATCCGTTGCTCTTCCGGGAGGGAAGTTTTTTGTCGTCGAAGGGGATCGAGCCACCGAAGAACGACGCCGGCCGTTACTATCATATTGATTGCGGACCGGGAGACATCCACCCTTACATACTCACCTGCGGGCATCCTGACCGGGCCGTCAAGATCGCCAGCTTTTTTGACCGCGTGACGGTTACGAGGAAAAACAGGGAGTTTTGCACCTTTACGGGTTATTACCGTGAGATACCGGTGACGGTTATGGGTACCGGCATCGGGCCCGACAACACGGCAATAACCGTCGTCGAGGCCAGCCAGTGCGTCGTTCCCGCAACCTTTATCCGTATCGGCAGCTGCGGCAGCGTTCAGGATGACGTTGCCATCGGCGACCTCGTCATTACCGAGCGGGCACTTCGGGACGAGAACACGAGCCACTACTATGCCCCCCCGACGGTGGAAGCCGTTGCAGACAGGGAGATCGTATCGGCCCTTGCCCGCGCAGCGGCCTCGCTGAATTATCCATATCATGTCGGCCTTACCTGCACGACCTCGGATTTTTACGCGGGGCAGGGATGGCACGTGCGCGGTTTTTCCTCGACCGATCCTAAAAAGATAGAGCGGCTTCGCGCTGCGGGGGTTTTGAACGTCGAGATGGAGATGTCGGTGTACCTGACCCTCGCCGCGATTTCGAGCTGGAAGCTCCGGTCAGGGGGGGTGACGGCCGTGTACGACAGCATCACCGACCGCAGGTTTGCTTCGAAGGATGTCCTGGCGAAGGCCGAGATGCGCTGCATCCAAGTCGGTCTGCGGGCAGTCGAGATAGTCTATTCCATGGACAGGGAGAAGGGAAGGTGACGTCTGCCTGCCGGTCCCCCGACACGTAATCAGTATCGTTTGAATTGCTCCTTCACCACGTTTAACCAGGCAGATTTGTATCCTACCCCCATGCTAACAGCCCCGGGAGTTAGGAGACGTAAACCCTCTGTAACTGTTTCATCACGAAAGTATTACGCCGCACGGGAAATTATTGAAGGCGGGTTCCGTGACGTTGTTGATGGGCGTTTAAATATCTATAATACAAATTGCCGCTGACGGGAAAACAGACCGCCCCGAAACGCCCCCGGATATAACGGGGAGAGTGAGCGGAAAGGACGATTCTATAAACGGTCCCCAAAAAGCGTTGCGCGCCAAAAAGGGGATGCTCTGTATCGGGCATCACAATTTGCGGAAAATATTCATGAGTGAATCGGGGACGGAAAGTCCATCCGACCATCTTTTCGGCCTGCGGAAAAAAACGGGGGGAAAATCTTAAACGGGAGGAAGGCATGCCCTTTGTAAACATCAGGATAACGAGGGACGGCGCGACGAGGGAGGAGAAAGAGAAGCTCATCAGCGGGGTGACCGGGCTGCTCAAGGATGTCCTCGGGAAGAACCCGGCGACCACCGTCGTCGTGATCGATGAGGTTGATACCGATAACTGGGGGATCGGGGGCGAGACGGTCACGGCCCGCCGTGAGAAGAGCCGGTAGCGGGCCGCAAGAGGCCTCTAAAAGGGTTCTCCGGTTTGACTTAGAGGATGTAAAGCGCCGGCATGTTCAATATAATGCCAGGTAG
>JABAOH010016680.1_pt1 | contig 23349 bp, 21 predicted proteins | sample 7062181 | NCBI WGS metagenome assembly JABAOH01 (sample SAMN14538630, study PRJNA623070) | marine sediment metagenome | biome: marine biome [ENVO:00000428]; feature: marine pelagic biome [ENVO:01000023]; material: deep marine sediment [ENVO:00002113]; isolation source: pool of 5 deep marine... | reverse complement strand
TTGGAGACAGGCTTATGTGTTCTGGAGATTCGTAGAAGGCCATGCAATTAGAACAGAGCCGAAGTCGATCGAACAAGCGAAGCGGTCGGACGACTCGAACAGCTTGAACGTTTTAACCCATTGAGTGCGATGCTCCTTTCTTGACAAAACCATGCGCTGTCCATTACCTTGGGGGAATTCCAATCAAGGAGAGGATGGGTCATGCGAAACGCTATGATCGGTTTAGCTTTTTTCTTGATTTTCTGCCCTTTCGTCACCACTCGCGCTGAAGACAAAACATCTGAACGAAAGTCTATTGAGCTCAGACTTCAGGAAGCCGTTTTGGTTGCCTTGTCCAACAACGTTGACATCAAGATCGAACGGCTACAGCCCGAGATCGCCGAAACAGACATCGAGGCTGAGGAATCGGTTTTCGATCCCACGGTGAAGACAGATATCTTCCAGGCTTCGTCTAGGCAGCAGAGCGACCTTGAGCGTTTCCTCACGGGGGCGACAGAACCCTTCCGAATCTCCACGGACATCGAAACAGGTATAGAAAAAAAGTTCACCACCGGTGCCACGGCGGCGTTTACCGTCGGAAACGATCGGCTCAGCTCGAACTCCTTTGTGCAACGATTCAACCCCTCGTGGTCATCTGATCTCGTCCTTTCCGTCACCCAACCCCTTCTGAAGGACTTTGGCCGCACCTTTAATCTGGGTCGGATTGTCATTGCCAAGAACAACAGAACCATCTCCGATTTTCAGTTTCGGAAGCGCGTTATCGATATTGTCACGTTGGTCAAAGAGACCTTCTGGGATCTCGTCCTCGCTATCGAGCTCCTCGATGTGGCAGAACAGTCCCTACGGCAGGCGCAAGACCTCCTGGAGATCAACCGGGCCAAGGTCGAGGCCGGCCAGCTCGCTCCAATCGACGTGGTTGAAGCCGAGGCCGGGGTGGCGGCAAGAGAAGAGGCGGTCATTCTTGCCGAAGACGCGATCCAGGACCTCGAAGACCGATTGAAGAGCCTTCTCAACCTGGACAAAGATCGTTCCCTGCTTACCGCGGCACTCCTCCCCATGGATCAGCCTATGGACACTGAAATCCGGTTCTCTTTGCCCAGAGAAATCGAGACGGCTCTCGAAAACCGACCCGATTATCTCCAGACCAAGACGGAACTGGAAAATCGAATCGTGAATCTGAAACTGGCCAAAAATCAAATCCGTCCCCGAGTCGACATGGTTGCGAGTGCCGGAGTGAATGGTCTGGGGAGTTCGAATGAGAACGCTTGGGAGGAGCTCAACGGCGATTTCTACGACCTCCGTATCGGCCTCCGTTTTGAATACCCCTTGGGAAACAGGGCTGCCAAGAGCCAACTGGTTCGCCAGAAGTTAGAGCGACAGCAGATCGAGCTGAGACTCGGCGATCTCGAGAAAGACATCGCCCTTGAGGTGAGAGAGGCGATCAGACAAGTGGAGACCGATTTCAGGAGAATCAAGACAACTCGGGTGGCCCGACGCCTCGCCGAGGAAAAGCTGGAAGCCGAACAGGCCAAGTTTGAAGTGGGGATTTCGACGACTAAAGACGTTTTGGATTTCCAAGTCGACTTAACGCTCGCGCGAAGCAGAGAATCTCGAGCCCTGATTGACTATAACAAATCGCTCGTGACACTCCATCAGTCGTTGGGAACCACCTTGGAAGAAAGCGGCATCACAACCAACATGCTGGAGAAGGGTTAGCATGTCCCAGGACGCAGCAAAGAACCACTTCCATCTTGTCCGGGAGGGGAGGACCCGTATTCTCATCGATCCGAATTTCCTGTCATGGTTGCACGAATTGGGGTTCGAAAGGGTTGGGGAGATCATCGAAAAAACCGAGATCGATCCGGTGCGAAGTGGGAGGCGGGATCTTCGTATTTTCTGCCCAGACAGAGGGTCCGATAGGCGTTTTCTCATCCGTCACTACGGCCGCGGAGGTCTGCTCCGCCGATTTATGGGAGACAGCTTCCTCTTTGGATCGAGGCCCTTCCGGGAGATTTTGATCACCGACGAGATCAGAAAACGGGGGGTTCGAACCGCAGAGGTGGTTGCAGCCCTGCACAACCGGATTTGGGGGCCGCTATACCGCGGCGACCTGGTCATAGAGGAGATCCCCGCCACCAAAAACCTGGTCTCGGTCTTCTCAAACCTCGGCAGTCGTCCTTCAAGGGAGGCAAGCATCTTGAGGCGGGATATCGCTCGGGAGGCAGGCCGCACGATCCGATTCATGCACGACCACGGCATTTATCACGGGGATCTAAACCTGAGGAACCTCCTGGTTCAGACCTCCGGTCCCAATGCTCCAAAAGTCTACATCGTCGATTTCGACCGCTCGAAAATCATGGCGAGGGTCACGACGAGAAAGAGAATGAGAAACATCCTCCGCTTGAACCGGTCGGCAGAAAAACTGAAAGCTCAGGGGGTCCCAATCCGTTATTCAGACAGGACACGCTTTTTCCATGCCTATGCGGGAGGCGACGATGAGCTGATTCGGTCCCTTCGGCGCTACCTCAGAAACTACCGCCTTCGCACGATGTGGTACCGCATCGGTTGGTTGGCCGACCAGTTGCTCAACCCTTCAGCTCGCTGATAGCAAAATAAGCCGTCACCGCTACCTTTAGTGAATCCTCCCGGCCCCAGAAGAAGTGGTCAGCCTCAGGAATAACCCGTAAGGCCTTGGGCTCTTTCAGGGAGTTAAACCATTCCCGGAGTCGGCCCGGTGGGCAAAAGAGATCTTCTGATCCGGCAATAAAGAGCTTTCTCTTGGCGCATTCCCCCAAAAATCTAAAATCGTAGAGTGCCAGAGGAGGAGCAATACCGACAAAACCATCGACTCGCTCGTCTGCTGAAGCCACGTAGAGCCCCACATGGGTACCAAAAGAATAGCCACCGACATGAATCCTTCTCGGGTCGGCGAACTGCTCAAGCGCGTCAATCGCCGCCGCAACATCTAGCCGCTCTTCTGTCCCATCACCGAATCGCCCTTCACTGTTTCCAACACCTCGGAAATTGAACCGAAGCGTCGAAACCCGCTTTTCCTGAAAAGCCGTGGCCATCGCCGTGACAACGTTGTTGTCCATATTTCCGCCATACCGGGGATGAGGATGGCAGAGCACAAAAGCATCTGGCCCAGGGTCAGCTCTCCAGAGGAACCCCTCCAACTCGAAATCACCAGATCTGAATAGGATTCGCTCTTCTGTCCTAGACAACCATCCGTCTCTTCGGAATCGAGATGCCGAGCTTCTTGATCTTGTAGTTGATCACCCGCCCACTGATACCCAGCAATCGTGCGGCGTCTTTCTGGACCCAGTTGCACTTTTTCAGGGCATCGATGATGAGCTCTCGCTCATGTTCCCGCAGGATGGTGGTCCCAGAAGAGACGACCACCTCGGGTTTGTCTTCTGGCGGCCTCTGAAAGTCCGTCAGGATGAGGTCATTCTGGCTCAAATGGTCCTCTCTTGCCATGACGACGCCTGCCTCAATCACATTTCGCAATTCTCTAACGTTGCCTGGCCAGTGGTAATCGAGAAACTGCGTCATCACCTCCCGATCAATCGAGAGGACCCGCTTGCCCATCTTCTCCGAAAACTCCTTGAGGAACTCACTGGCAAGAAGCGGGATGTCCTCCTTTCTCTCCCTGAGTGGAGGAATAACAAGATTCAGCACACTCAATCGATAGAAGAGATCCTCTCGAAACCCCCCCGCCTTCACCATCTCTCTAAGATTCTTGTTGGTGGCCGCCACAACGCGACAGTCGACTTTCTTAACCCGCACGTCGCCGACCGGCTTGACCTCACCTTCCTGGACGACCCGGAGCAGTCGGGTCTGCATCTCCGCACTGATGTTGCTGATTTCGTCGAGGAAGATGGTCCCCCGATGAGCAACCTCAAACAATCCCTTTTTTGTGTAATTCGCACTCGTAAAGGCCCCTTTGATGTGCCCGAACAGTTCGCTCTCAAGGAGGTTCTCAGGGGTCGCCCCACAGTCCACAGTCACAAAATTCTGGTCCTTCCTCTGTCCCTCATAGTGGATCACCCTCGCCATGAGTTCTTTCCCGGTTCCGCTTTCTCCCTCGATCAGAACAGTCGAATCGCTCTCGATTACCCTTTCGAAAACGCTTAGCAGGGCTCTCATCTTCGAGCTCTTGGCACAGAAGGCGCTGAAATTGTATTTTCCTTCGATCTGCTGTCTCAGCTCCTCGACCTTTGTCGTCAATCTCCTCTGTTCAAGGGCTCGCTCGACCCGAAAGACGAGTTCCCTGCTATCGAATGGCTTGGTCATGTAATCAAAGGCCCCATCCTTTATCGCCGCCACCGCATTGTCGATCGTCCCGTGAGCCGTCAGAACGATCGTCTGAAAGTGGCTGCTCGAGGCCCGAACCTGTCTCATCAGCTCCAACCCATCCATCTCTGGCATTTTCATGTCCATGATCATGACATCGTAATGGTTTCCCCCCCATTTCTTGAGCGCCTCGGGCCCGTTCGAAGCCACATCAACATCGAAGTCCTCTGACTGTAAACGCGTTCGAATGACCTGAAGAATGTTCGTATCGTCATCAACAACCAAAACCCGTCCCCGTGTCATAGACTCTTTCCTCCTCATTCAGCTCAACTCCTCTCGCTTTTTCTTGATCTCCTTATGGATCTCTTCGAGCTTCTTGATCTGCAGTTTGAGGTCCTCGATCTCTTTGTTTTTCTTTTGAATCGACTCCTTCAGCGCGGCAATGTCCTCTGTTTTTGTCAAAAGCTCCCTCTTCTGCTCTCCCAGGAGCCGCTCCTTTTCTCCGGTACTTGACCGCTCCAGATCGATCTCCCTGCGAATCGATTCGATCTCTCCTTGCAAGGATCCTGTGACCCTCAGTGCGTCCGAAAGGCCTACAGCCACGTATTCGGAAATCTGGCTAAACTCGCCCTCGGGGTATTCTTCACTCACACGCAGAAAGACCCTCCGGGCTTCAGCCCACCTGTATTTGTCATTCTTGTCGAGAAGAAGAGCGAAACCGGCAAAGAAGAGGGCCCGCTCCTTTGAGGACGGCCGCTTCGATTCCTTATGAACCCAGTCAAGAAGCGTCTTGGCGGCCACAAGGTTTCCCTTTTTGAGTTCATTCTCGGCGAACCTCAGCTGCTGCTTTAGTCTATGTTCCCTCTGGCTCTCCAGGACGTATCGATCCATATCGGCGCACCCCTGACCGAGGATTGTGATCCCTGCAAAAATGCAAAACGTTGCGACCCACAGGGATAGGTTTTCTTTGCCTCGAATCCATGATTTGCCAGGATCTATCATCACACCCTCCTCAGCTCTCGGCGGGCAGTGTAAAGTGGAAGAAGGTCCCCTCTCCCGGGGTGCTGGTAAACCAAATACTCCCCCCATGAGCCTCGACAATGCGTTTTGAGATACTGAGTCCCAACCCGCTTCCCTTAGCCTTGCCCCTCTTGCCGGTCCTTGCCTGATAGAATTTGTCGAATATGTATCTCTTCTCTTCTTCTTTTACCCCTTCCCCATTGTCGTAAACCGTCACTCGGACAAATTTGTGTTTTCCCCTGAAACCTTTGGCATGCTTCCCGTCATCCCCGCCCTTGTCGCCGGAGATATCGGCGATGATGCAGATTTTGCCTCCGGAGGGGGTAAATTTGATGGCATTGTCGATCAAATTGGTGAGGACTTGATCGACACGAATGCCATCCGCCAGAATCATGGGAAGATGCGGCGAGATTGCCACCTCGGCTTCAATTCTCTTATCGAGCAAAAGCGGCTTGATCTTGGTCAGGTTCCGTTCGATGATCTCCTTCAGGTCGAGGGGCAATTTCTCGATCGGCAAACGGCCAGCCTCAAGCCGGGAAAGATCGAGGAGCTCATTGACGAATAGGATCATCCGCTCAACCTCTTGGCTCAGAATACCGAGAAACTCCCTCTGCTTCTCTCCAACCTGTCCCAGCACTTCGTCCTTCAATAGACTGACGGCCTCCCGCATGACGCTCAGAGGAGTTCGAAGCTCGTGGGAAACCAGAGAGATGAAGTCAGACTTCAGCTCGTCCAGTTCTTTGAGCCTCGCCCCCATTTCGTTGAAACTTCGAGCTAGTTTCCCAAACTCATCCTGCGAATCTATCGGGACCTGATGGTCAAACTCCCCCTCTGAAACGTGATGGGTGGCGCGCTCAAGTAGCTGAACGGGTTTCGTGATCGTTCGACTCAAATAGAAGTAACTCAACACACCAATGAAGATCGACAGGCTGCAGATGACCAAGGCAATCTTCTCTGCGGTCGCCCCTTTGGCCTCGAGTCGCGAGAGGCTCGTATGGATGTTGTCTTCGTTAATCGAAAGGGCTTCATCGACCCTGGCGATAATCCGATCGACAAGGTCCTCGCTCAGAGGGGAGACCGATTCGAGTTTCTTGATGGCCTCCTCTCCACCCTCTGAAATGGCAGTTTCAACGATGTATCTGTATGTTCCGAATAACCCCCCTGTTTTCTCGATCTGATCAGCGACCCCAGGGTCTGTCACCAGACCTTTCAGGTTCCTCAACGTGGTCTCGAACGCTTCAGCGGAATCTGCGAATACTTGACGATATTCTTCCCCCTTTAGCACAACGAGTTTCTTCTCACTCTCCTGCATCGACAGAGCCAATTCCTGAAGCTTCTTTCCCTCGGATTTGATCGTGTCATTTCTGAAGAGCAATCCCCTTGAGATTCGATTGAGTTGGTAAATCGTACTGATGGAAAATATGCTTACCACCAGCACCATGAGAATGATGATGGAACTGGCGATAAGCATCTTTTTCGGAATGGTGACTCTCATCACTGCCTTCCGAATGGGCAGTCCTCTCCCTCCCTCAGAAGGGAAGCCTGCGTTTTTAAACAATTTTGTAAATCAGAAAGGGTAAATCATGTTTACAATTTTGTCAACGACAAAACCGGGTAGGCGAGTCTGGCGGGTTTGATTCCGGTTTGAAGCCTTACTTTTCGGGAAACCCTCCCACACTTTTCCAATCAGGAGCCGCTGAGAGCAGTCGAGACAAAGCACCCCCCACCACTGGAGAAATCGACAGACGCTCCTGTTTCCCCAACAGGGTTGGGTTCACCCGATACAGCGGTACCAAAAACCTCAGCGGAGAAGTCGCTCTCATTGCCGAAGGCGTCATAGGCGGTAATCGCAATATAGTATATGACTCCGTCCATGAGGTTCCCTAAACTGTATCTTGTGACCCTCCCAACGTTTACGAAATTGATATACTCACGGGATTCCAATCCGTAATAGACTCGATAGCCTGCAAGGTCCGGTTCGGTATTGGAGTCCCAGGCAAGATCCAAGTATGCCGCCCGAGCGTTGGTGGCCATAAACAGAAAAAGAAGAATACCGAACAGCCTCCTCAATTCCCTCCCTCGCTCCGTTGACCTCTGTCTTTCCAAATCCGGTGCGAGAAAAGCAATTTGGATGCCGAAAAACACAGAAAAGGGGAGAAATTCTATCGTCCAAGAACTCTTTGCAATCTCAATAACTTAATCACCACTTGCCATCGATCTTTTCGGACCGCCCCCTTTCCTGCGGTCACGCGGTTTCAATAAGGAGAAATAAATTACATAAATGTGATTCCTTACAAATAACCCAGATCCTCCAGGCGCTTTCGAATGGTCTCCTCCTCTTCCGCGGAATATTCCTGGCTCTCGCCCTGAGTCTCTGTACTCCGGCTCGCCGCGTGCCCCGTTCCCTCCCCGCGAAGGGTGGATCTCCCGATCATATCAGACGGAATGGGGATCCCGAAAAAATCTAGAATCGTCGGGGAGATGTCGTACACCGAGAGACCATCCACACGCTGTCCAGTCTCCAAACCGGCCTCGGCAAGCCTCGCCGGATCGACTTTGAGGATGAAAATTCCATCCTCAGCGTGGTTGGCGTCATCGGGTCCGGTGTCATTCTCGAAAATATGAACCTTTCCATAACCAACGGATCCTGCCCCTCGCCAGTTGAGATCGCCAAAGTAGACAATCAGATCGGGCGGGATGTTCCGAACCGAACGATAAATATCCTCGGGCTTAAAGACTCGAGTCCCAATGGGTCGGCCCTTATCGTCACCTAAAGACTCGAGTTCTGCCACAAGTTGCTCCCGGAAGGCCTCGTATTCTCGCTGAGGGATGACCCCCTGAGGTTCTCTGCCCTGGACATTCAGGAAGATTCGCGTGTAGTATCCTCCCTCTCCCCAGGCCCGTGTCTTTTCCCAGTCGATCATATGGGCCGTGAGCATCGTCGGGTCATCGATCATGGTCTTCAGGTGGAGGGAGCCTTTCGCCATGAGCCATTCATTGACACAGATGGCTCCCTCCATTTTTTTGGCACCGTGATCAGAAACGACCATGACGGCTGTGTCGGAATCAATCCCATTAAGGAGTTCACCCACTTCCCGATCAACGTACCGGTAGTACTCCTTCATTGCCTCCTCATGAGGGTTTCCTGGTTCATAGAGGCGGTGATCTTTCTCTTGAAAGCGCCAGAATCCATGATGAATTCGGTCGATCCCCATTTCAACGAACATCAGAAAATCCCACGTTTCTCGACGGAGGTAGTGTCTCACAACCCGAAACCGCCTCTGGGTCATCCGATAGATCTGATCGATCAACCAGTCCTTATCTTCGGTCCGAAAATCCCTCACATCGATCATGTAATCCCCATCAGCCAGCCGATCGAGATCTCCCTTCACCGCAGGAGGATATGTATACTCTGCGGACTTGTCTGGAGTGAGAAAGGAGGCAACCATGATCCCCTTGAGAGGCTTTGGCGGGAAGGTCTGGGGAATGCCGATCAGGATCGAAGTCAGCCCTTTGTCCTCGAGGTATTGCCAAACCATCTTCTCTTTGACATGAGAAGCGTTGGCAAAATAGAGGTCCCCATAGCTGTGGCTTTTCCGGTTCCTGAAACCGTAGAGCCCGAGCTGGCCCGGGTCTTTACTCGATAGCATGGAAGTCCAAGCAGGAATGGTGATGGGGGGGATGGTGCTTCTGAGTTCGCCCCATATCCCGCCGCCCATCATTCGATCGAGGTTGGGAAGGTCACGGCGCCAGCGATGAAATACAAACTGTGGAGTCGCGGCGTCGAGGCCAATCACGAGAAGACGGCTCATATGGTCTCCCGTCTTTTCTCTGGTTCCGACAGTCGGCCAGATGTCCTCCGAATGATCCCCTTCTCTTCAAGGAAAGACATCACCTCCTGGGCACTCTCATCAACACTCTCCCTGTCCGTCTGAAGAATAATCTCCGGATTTTCCGGCTCCTCGTAGGGAGCCGATATCCCGGTGAATTCGGGAATCTCTCCGGCCCTGGCCTTCCGATAGAGCCCCCGAATATCTCGCTCTTCACAGATTTTGAGATCGCAGCGGCAAAAGATCTCAATGAATTCACCTTCTCTCGCCACATCTCTGGCCCTTCTCCGGTCCGCCCGATAGGGTGAGATGAACGCCACCATGTTGATAACACCGGCATCGCTGAAGAGTCTGGCCACCTCCCCGATTCTGCGGATGTTCTCAGTTCTGTCTTCCGGTGAAAACCCCAGGTCTCGATTTAGGCCGTGACGGATATTATCTCCATCTAGGACATAGGTCAAATAGCCCCTTTCAAAAAGGCGCCTCTGGAGCTCATCGGCGAGGGTCGACTTTCCTGAACACGAAAGCCCAGTAAACCAGAGGGTCACCCCTTTGTGGCCTGTCAGGTGTTCTCGATCCTCCTTGGTCACGGCGCCAGGATGCCACGTGATATGGTCGCTCTTCGGTTTTTCCATCCTCGGTTCCTTTCTACGATTTTTCTGCCAGCCCCCTGTAGTAATCGATCAGGATTTTCAAGACTTCCGGCCGGCTGAATTCGGGAGGTGGCATCTCGCCGTTGGCAAGCATCCGCCTCAGCTCAGTCCCGCTGATCAGGCACCGATCTCCGGGCCCGTGCGGACACGACTTCATCGAGGCCATCCCCTGACATTGATAACAATAGAAGGTNNGGAGGTCTTCAGGCCCGAGGGAATCGAAGATCTGCTGGGCGTCAAATGGGCCGTAATACTTCCCGACCCCGGCATGGTCACGCCCAACGATGAGATGGCTGCAGCCGAAGTTTTGACGAATCACGGCATGGAGAAGGGCCTCCTTGGGACCAGCATACCGCATCTCCATGGGATAGACACGAAGAAGAACCCGTTCCTTGGGATAGTACTTTTCGAGGAGAACCTCGTAGCAACGCATGCGTATGTCGGCTGGAATGTCATCCGCTTTCAGCGCGCCAACCAGGGGATGGATGAATAGCCCATCACTGACTTCCAGGGCGATTTTGGTGCAGTATTCATGGGACCGGTGCATGGGGTTTCGCAGCTGAAACGCAGCGACTTGGGCCCATCCCCTCTCGGCAAAGAGGTGTCGGGTTTCCTGCGGTCTCGCAAAATACTCACCAAAAGACTCTGGATAGTCACCCTCGCTTAAAGCTTTGACGGGGCCCCCAATGAGAACCTCATTCTGCTGGAAGAGCTTGTCCACCCCAGGGTGGGCGCGGTCGGTGGTCCGAAAAACAGACCGCGCTTCCTCCTCCTTGTCGTAGGTGAATTTTCCCTGTACTTCCATCGTCCCCATGATCTCCTGGCGCTCCCGGTCAACCAGAGCTACCTCATCGCCCTCGTGCAAGGATTCTGCGCTCTCTCCATTGGCAGAGAGGGTTATGGGGATCGGCCAGAACGTCCCTTCCGCAAGGTGCATGTCTTTCACGACCCTCACATAGTCTTCCCTTGTCATAAACCCCGAGAGTGGACTGAAGGCTCCCATGGCCATCATGATGAGATCAGACGTCTCTCTTGATGTCATTTCCAATCTGGGCAGTCCCTGTGCTCTCGCTTTTTCCTTGACTAACAGTTCTCCAGAGAGGAGAAGCGGCGTCAGTCTGCCGCCGTGAGGAGGCGTAAGTCTTTCCATCACGAGATCCTTTCCAAACAGACGAATGTAAACATCCGGCTTCTTGACCTCAAGATCTTGTCAGCCTCAGTTCTCAGACTGTTCCGATCTCCGTAAGACCCGCCGGGCCGACCCCTTTTGAGACCGATTTGTCCAGCCTTTCAATTGCCCATTTCCAGCTTAGGATCCTCGATGAGTCGCGCGCTTCCATCGGAGCAGCATGGGAAACGAAAAAGCCCCGATCCCGTTCGCCATTGCATCGAAAATATCAGCCTCGCGCCAGGGCAGGAAATGCTGATAGATCTCATTTAGGATTCCGTAGAGGAACGAAACCGCGAAGGCAAGGGCCACAACATATCGTTTTTGGACGCTCATCTCTTGAAGGGCAAGGTATATCAAACAGGACAGCGCTCCATATGCGAGGAAGTGGGACAATTTATCAGAGGCGGAAAACGATGGGACCTCAAGCTCCACGGGAGCCGCTGAGAGATAAAACAAAAGCCCCATGTAGGCAAGCGAGATAATGGAATAGGCGACGGGTCTTCTACCAATCATCTAACAGGATCCAAAGAGAGCACTTCTCTGAGTTTTGAGAGGTGCCTATCCGTGATGTGCATTCGCGCAGTATGTTACTTATCTCACAAGGGAATGCAATGATCAAGCCAAATTGGGAGAGAATTGAGCCGGCTCGCCGGGTTTTAGGAGAGGCTATTTTCCGAAACAGGGCAGCGACACGCTCGAAATGAAGCAGCCTGAATAATCTTCCGCAGAGCCTGAGCCCGAAGACGAGGGATCAGTCCCGACACCTGATGGATCCAGAATCCTCCCATCTGCAAAACCATCATCATCGCCGACCCCCCATCGACAAGGGTCAAGGTGACCTGATCCCGAGCCGAATTGAACTGGGTGTGGGGGTTGTAGTTTTTCCAACCAATTGACGGTGCGTATTTATAGAGTTTATAGCTGTGCGGGACGGGCTCCGGGAAATAGAACGTGACGAACGCCGTACCACCGACACCTTCCGTATTAATTTCGAGGTCGACCATCCCGTAGATGATCTTCTTTGGCCTGTTCCTTCCATCTGATATCATCGAAGGGTCCATAGGTTTGAGGCTCACGCAACTACCGCCGTTATCGACCCTCAAACCCATAATCTCATTCGTGGGTGTTCTGAAGGTAATCGCCTCGGATGNNAATCGCCTCGGATGGGAACCCCGTGATACCGTTGTCCTCTATGCTTACTGAAACCTCGTCACGGTCCCCAAGACCTCCTGTGTCCTTCACCGTCAACTGAAAGGATAAGCGGACCTCACCGGTATCGACAGGGGGGGTCACAAAGGTTGGAGTCGCCACCGTCGGATCAGAGAGTGTGACGGGAATACCAGCGGTCTGTTCCCACAGATAAGATCCAACGCCATCGTCGAGATCGAGTGAATTCGAACCATTGAGCGTAACTGTCACCCCCTCGTCCACAGCCTGCTCCAGGCCGGCATCTGCCACCGGAGGGATGTTCACCCAGCTGATGTTGACGACGCAGCTATCTGTGGACTGGAGGCCACCCTGATCCGTGACTGTCAGTCGAAAGTCTAGGGCTGCCCCGGTTGGCCCCACATTGGGTGCAGCAAAAGTCGGCCTCACTTCGTTCGGATTCGAGAGGAAAACCGGGATCCCTGCGGTCTGCTCCCAATGGTATGAGGCAATCCCATCATCGGGATCCGAAGAATGACTCCCATCCAGAGCAACCGTGACTCCCTCATTTACCGTCTGATCTGAACCCGCGTCGGCTGCGGGAGGCGCATTTCCCCAACTTACATTCACCACACAGGAATCGGTCGAATCTAAACCTCTATTGTCGGTTACCGTCAAACGGAAGGTCAAGGATGTCCCGCCCTGATCCACATCGGGTGCAATGAAAGTCGGCTTCACCGCTATCGGATCAGATAGGATTACTGAAATGCCGGCTGTCTGCTCCCACAAGTACGAGGCAATGCCATCGTCCAAATCCGAAGAATTCGAACCGTCGAGATGAACCGTTACGCCCTCGGTCACGGTCTGATCCGGTCCGGCACTCGCTGTTGGAGGGGCGTTCCACGGATCGGTACCTGCCAGATACTCACCGAGGTTTGTCACGCCGTCCCCGTCGCCATCCTGACTCGCATCAGAGGAATCGAGAGGATTGAGCCCATTCTGAATCTCCCAACCGTCAGGCATCTGGTCAGAATCGGTATCGGAATTGGTTGGATCTGTCCCCCCTTCATACTCCCCGAAGTTGTCGAGCCCGTCGCCATCATCATCGTCATTTGATCCCTGGTCGAGGTCCCCAAAATAAGTCATTTCCCAGTTGTCAGGAGGACCATCGCCGTCTGCGTCGCCATGATGCTCAATGACACCGATCCCAGAGGCTTCATTGGAATAGTCGCTCTCATTCTGAGAAGTGTCGAAAGCAGTGCCTGCAACGTAGTATCGCACACCGGCAAGCAGCCCATCGAGCCGATAGGTCGTGACATTTCCAACATCGACGAAATGGGTGTATTGTCGAGATGCTATCCCGTAATATATTCGATATCCGGCAAGATCGGGCTCTGTGTTCGGATTCCAGGCAAGATCGAGATAGGCGCCCTCAGCGGGGGTCGTCACTAAGAACAAGATAAGGCCTGACAGCAACTTTCTCACGTCTCTCCCCCTCCCGGAGATCTCCCCGTCCGCAGCGTGACCCAAGTCAAGAGCAAGACCAATGCCGAAATTGGCAGAGAGAAAGAAAAGTCTTTAAACAAAAAACCTTATATTATCAATTACTTAGCCGAAGCAAGAACCCCTGTCATCCATGTAACATGAACTTCCCTCCTCAACGAGCTCAATAACGAAATCCCGATTACGGATGTGTAGCCACTTACAAACAAAAAACTCGTCCTCCCTGAAGGAAAACGAGCTTTGAATCAACTGCAAAACTCTGAGTGACTTTGCGAAACTCGCCGGTCACCAAGCCCGACTCACACGCCAATTCAGATACTCGTCCCGCAATTTCAAGACCCAGCTCTTCAACCACCGAAACCTGAGAAACTCTCGAACCCTCATCACCTAAGCGTCACACAACCCCGTAAACGACTATTTCCCAAAAGATCAAAAACTCTCCCCGCCGCAGGCGGGGGTTTTGCTGAAAAACGACGAGAATTTGATCTTTTTTTGGCTCCCCCTCACCTCCGTTTAACCCGTTAAATCCATGTCAAAAAGTGTCTTTTCATTCCACCGTAAGCCCGTGCTCGTTTCTATGCTCCTCTTCACTCAACGCCGAGCGAATCCACCTCAGGATCGAACCTGAGGGACCTTCTCTTCCGAAAAGTCTTGATAAACTTCCTCCTCAGCCCATGCTTTCCTGTTTCGATCATCCTTTTCTCGATACACTCTGGACAGATCGTGTGTGTCGCCTCAGGATCATCAAATGGGAACTTTTCTCCAATCTCGCGTTGGCACTCGAGACAGACGATCTTCATCTCTTTCCAGCCTCCTCGGGATTTAGTTAGCACATTTTAAAAATTACACCGCTACCATTTTTCTCCAGCGTGTGTCAAGTGTTGTTTCCAGCCCCAGGGGAAGAGCCATGAACGCCGTTCCATCCGCGGTCTCTCACACGCCGTCCGCCCGTTGGCTGTCAGCGGTCCAGTGCTTTCACATACCGTGCCAAATAGCCACCAGCCAGCGTAAGGAAGGTCCGCATGAGGTCCACTTCGTGGTCTCCTATGGACTGTTTCGTGAAGTTATTGTCGACGATGATCAAGCCGATTACATCTGCCCCTGCCAGGAAAGGCACGAGGGCAAAAGCTTTTCTCTCCGCAAGCGATGGGATCTCCAAAGCGGGGAGATCACCGGCAGAATCGGACTCGCCATCGGAGATATTGAAGGCCTCCTTTTGTCGGATTGCCTTGCCCATCAAACCGCTGGATCTCATGGAGACGGCTATCTTCTTGAGAAATGGCGGCACATCGTAACCCAGGCCGAGTCTTCCCTTCATCTCATCTTTTGCTGGATTTCGCAGAAACAGTAAAGTTCGATCAAACCCGATGCCGCGGTGAATCGCTTCGACGACCACCTGGATCAGCTCTTCTGGCTGGGGATTCTCCATGATGAAGGCACTAATTTCATTCACCATGGCCAATTGCCGTTCCTTCCTCTCGACTTCCCGATTGAGGCGAAACAGCTCTGCGGATGGATCATTCCCTTTTTCTATAGATGGTTTGAGAAATCCGAGGTTGAGATCCTCGGCCACACGGTATATGTTTTGCTTGGTCGTTTGAATAACGTCATCAACCTCTTTCTCTGAAATTCCCACTGCTGAACAGGTATTCTTGATCTGTTTTTCGATATTGCTCCCAGGGTTCATCCATCGAACCCGGGCTTTCCACTCGTCAGGAATCGCCCTCGAAGCAAAAAGATCGGCGAGATAGATGATATCCGGAAGAGAGAGATTCCCCGCCGATTCTGAGAACTGATGGTGATTCCGGATGGCATCGATCAAAGGCTTTGGAAGACACCACTTGAGAGCGATCTTCTCTCCCACATCGACATGGGTTAGACCAAATACTTTCCTCTCGGCAGACAGGACGTCCATGCCCTGCCGGATCATCTCAACCACTTTTTTGTACTCCTTGGGAAAGTGGTTGTCCAGGAGCAGTTTCCCCGAGTCATGCACAAGACCCGCTATCATGGCCTCCTCTGGATGATCGAACTCCAACCGCTGGGCCAGAAAATTTGCCAGTAAGCTGCAGGCCAGCCCGTGGACCCAGATCGACTCAAAAAGCTTCCCTTTAAAGGCCTTGTTGTTCAGGCTGTCACCGACCGTAATCGCTGTGATGAAGTTCTTGAGGGTGACGAAACCGAGGACCATGATCGCCCGGGTAACGGTGGAGATCTTCTCCTCTGTCGAATAATAGGCTGAGTTAGCCATCCGAATGATTCTTCCTGTGAGGACTTGATCCTCGAGGATGAGGCGAGACAACTCGGCGACAGAAGTTTCCGGGGTGGAGGCTTTCTCGACGATTCGATAGAAAAGCTGAGGAAGTACGGGAAGATTCTCCTTCCTCTCAATCAGTTCCAAAACCTCCTGAGGGCCCATCTGAATTCCCCTTAGATTTTTTCATCCCCTTCCATACTATCGGCACATCGAGAGGAAGCCTTTAAGACGAGGAGATTTTCTCAATTGAGATGATGAATCGACTTATTGGTGGGAGTCAAGGGTCGGCGGAATCCTCTCTCCACCGACGGTTCGCGGAACCCCTGTGGCGATTGTCGGTTCGCCCTCAGCGGTTTATTTTCCTTTTATAGTATGACCGGTACCACTTCACGAACTGTCCGATGCCTTCCTCGATCCTCGTCGTCGGTTGGAAGCTCAGTTCTTTTTTGCTCTCGCTGATGTCCGCAAAGGTCTCGACCACATCGCCAGGCTGCATGGGAAGGAGTTTTTTCTCCGCCTTCTTCCCGAGGGCCTCTTCGATACATTCGATAAAGTAAAGTAAGTCCACTGCTCTGGAGTTCCCCAGGTTGTAGATGGCATAGGGAACAGGCCTGTCGAGGCTTGCCAGGACGCCGTGGACAATATCGTCAATATAGGTGAAATCACGCTTCATCTTTCCATAGTTATAGACCTCAATAGGCTCACCATTGAGGATAGCCCGACTAAAAATGAAAAGAGCCATGTCCGGCCGGCCCCATGGCCCATAAACTGTGAAAAGGCGGAGCCCTGAACAGCGAAGTCCATAGAGGTGGCTGTACGTGTAGGCCATAAGTTCGTTAGCCCGCTTTGTGGCGCCATAAAGAGAGGCAGGCTCATCCACTCTGTCCATGACGCTGAAAGGCACTTTTTTGTTGTTACCGTAGACTGACGAGGAGGAGGCATAGACAAAATTCTCCACCTCAGAATCCTTGGAGAGATGGATGAGGTTGAGAAAACCCCCTATGTTCGATTTTTGATAGATAAAGGGATTTACCAGGGAGTAGCGAACGCCGGCTTGGGCCGCCATGTTGCACACAACCTGAATCGGATTTTTGGAAAAGACGCTTTGAAGGGCCTCCTTTTCGGCCAGATCCACTCGATAGAAAGTAAAGCCAGAGAACTCTGCGAGGAGGCGAAGCCGATCCTCTTTCAAGGAGACGTCGTAATACTCATTGAGATTATCGAGANNNCAAATAGGTTTTCATTGTACCCATCCTTTTTCGTCACACAACCGGTCGGCCCGGTTGTCAAAAACGATCCCTTTCACGGGCACGGTGCTTCCCTCGCTTCGGGTCTCTTTCTTTCATCGACCAAACTCACGGTCCCTAAAAGGTGTTTTGTGAAACGGTTTTCTTTTCGGCGACCCAAATCACTCAACTTATGTCACTCCAGTAACATCGGCTCCCATATTACCATTCCTCCGAGGCAAATACAAAATCCCTCATTCTCATGAAAACATCACGGGATCACCCCTTCTAAACACAGCCACCCTCCGAGAAGACCCGGCGAGTGACCCTCCTCATTTTCCTCTCTGAGGGATCTGTCGCGTTTCTACCCAAACATACTCATGAGTGCACAGAATAGATCATCCCATTGATCCATCCGTCTCCCTCGGTATTCCATCTGGAATGTTCCACCACAGAGGCACGGAGGGCACAGCGGGGTTTTTCTTTTTTGTCCATCGGGAGACGACGATGGACAAAAAACACTGCCATCGAGAGCGAGGATCGGTCCAACATGGTTGACCGTGGCCCAAGAGACCGTATACCCCTTGCCCGATCGGGCTCGTGGTTTTCGTTCGCCGTCCTCTCTCGGCAAACGAAAAAGCAACTTCATCTCTGTGTGCTCTGCGGCTCTGCGGTAAACAGAAGTTTTCGGGCTTAATCTCAATGACAGGCCGAAAACAGCGTCATAATGAGGAAGCCATTGAGTCATTCTCATAAAAAAGAGGGCCGCGCGATGAAAAGACCGCCCGGCCCTTTTCATTTGGTTTTGTGAGGACAGCTAAACCTAAAACCACCTCTCGCCCGGATTCTTCATGAATCCATGTAGGCTCCGTGAACAATCTGCTTCAGCGGTGAAGGCTTAACGAGATTTCTGGTGTCGATAATCGAGGGAGACGACTTTGAGGGACCCATTTTCTTTGACCAAAACCAAGCGAAGATCTCCCCTCCAGGCCCTCCTATCTCCCCCCCTTTTCAATATCTGATCCACCTTATAGCGGGCCCGTGCTTGCACGGCATTCTGATAGACTTCTATCCTCGTATCCTCCAAGCGATACCGGAGTTTATAACTTTGATCGAAGAATTCCGAATAAATCTTTCTAATGTTCTGAATCCCATCTTTCCCATTTTGCATGGCTTTTGGAGAGAAGAGTGAAAGAAAGCTTTCTATATCCTTTCGGTTATAGCTTTCCACGTAACGAGCAAAGAACCGTTTGACTTCCTCCTCTTCGATCGCAACAGGAGTCTCACCCTCCTGTCGTCCTTTTTCCAGAGCCCCGACTTCGAGTTCCGGCGACAAGTCTTTCCTCTTTTTTACAGTCTCTGGATCGAGGGATTCTGTCGTGCTTTCAGGGCCTACACGAGCAACTTTCTTTTTCGGCGTCGTTTCCGATCTCGCTCTTACAGAAGGGGCTTTCCCTGTCCCTCTTTGACCGACCGACCTCCCACGTGAGCTTTCCTCGACCTCATCCGCAATCGCGACCAACGGCTTGCGAGAGGGTTCTTTTACTTCTTCCGAGGTCCTCGCTGACGCCCCGACCAATGGAGGCACCGCGCCTTTCTTCTCCTTGGATTTCTCCAAGGCACCAACAGATGATTCCTCGGGTGGTCGGACTTCCTCCGCCGCTCTCACCGGTCCCTCAATCTCACCGAGTTCACGGAGAAACTCCTCTTCACTCCGAAATGAATCACCACGCGGGGTCGGGGGCTGCTCCCTTGTTTTCAGGCGATCAACAGATGATTCTTCCGGCAATCGGGCCTCCTCCGACGCTTTCACCGGCCCCTCAATCTCACCGAGTTCACGGAGAAACTCCTCTTCACTCCGCAATGACTCATCACGTGTCGTAAGGATCTCCTCCTTCTTTTCCAGATTTCCCGGCTCCTTCTGGGCCAAGACAGAATCGATTTCCCTCTGAATCTGGGAAAGTTGGGCCACTTGATCCGTATCCATCTGACTGAGGTCTTCAGTTTCAGGCTCAGGTTTAAGTCCTCGAAGCGCCTTCGAGGGTGATGCCTCGATTCGACCGGGTTCTCCCGCATCAGAGTCCCTCATCGGCACGGCTTCTGAGACCAAAGATTCTGTCACCGGGCCAGATCTCGATTGAGTGGAGGGGTCGTCAGGCTCCGATTCATCCACAGCTTTGCGCGTCTGATAAGCAGGAAGGTCGATCATTTCAGGCCGCTGAGCTTGAGAACCAACGCTCGACACTGTTTCATTTTTGTTCCATGGCAGCCTACCCCCGAAAAAATAGCCCATCCCACTAATCACAAAGGCCAGTAGAAGGACCATGAGAATCATAGGGCTGTAAGTAAATGTACGGCCGCCGTAATGAATCTCCCGTGGCTGCATACGTCTCTTATAGTCTTTAGGAATCCAGTCCAATTTGAGGTCATCCACGGACTCTTGAACGATTCTCTCATCGATAAAACGGGTCTTCTTTGCGTGGCCTAGCACAAGGCATTTGTCACCTATGGTGTTAATCAACCTGGGAACCCCTTGGGAATACCGATAGATTCCCTGGATAGCGCCTTCCATGAAACAATTCAGGTTTTTCGCCCCCGCGATACTCATTCTCGTTCGAATATACTCTTTGGTCTCCTGGCAGTCTAACGGAGGCAAATAGTATCGGATACTAATTCGCTGTTTTAGCTGCCACAGTTCACCCCGATCCAGAAGGTCATCTAGCGACGACTCTCCAACGAGAAATATTTGGAGGAGTTTTTGACTTGAAGTTTCGAGATTCGTCAACATCCTGACTTCTTCAAACATCGCGGCATCAAGATTTTGTGCCTCATCGATGATCAGGATTGTCGTCTTATCCTTTTCATGAGAGTCGAGCAGAAAATCGTGGAGCTTTGTCAGACAATCGATTTTCGATCTGCTATCGACTTTGAGACCGAAATCACGACAGACGTGCCGGAGGAAACCAGTGATGGGGAGCTTAGGATTCACCAAGTAGGAGAATTTGCAGTTCTCGTCCAGCCGCTCAAGAAGGGCCTTGACGGTTGTTGTTTTGCCAGTGCCTTTCTCCCCTGACAGGACAATAAAGCCTTTTCGCTCCTTGACCCCGTAAATCAACTGGGCCAAAGCCTCCCTATGTTTCTTGCTAAAATAGAAAAACCTGGGATCAGGCTTGAGGCTGAAGGGCTTCTCTCTGAATCCAAAAAAGGATTCGTAGCTGGCGCCCTTTCTGGAGTCACCGGTCATTTCTAATTCATCACCTTTGTCTGTTCTAAGGATTCGATCTCTTCCGTCAAGAGTTCTTTGGTGCTAGGTGCTAAGCTTTTCTGGATAGCGAGCTGAAAAGTAGGAGAAGATGAAGAGAGAAGGAAGAGAGCCGATGGTGGAAAACGTGACTGTCCCTCTTATACGCAACAACATCCCCGCTTCAAAAAATCCCCAGCCAAAACATGGGCCTTGAATACCTGCGTTTCATTTAAGGATGTAGCAAGGTCCTAGAATACGGGCACCTGTTGTCCCTAGGGGCTGACGACAACGACATCGTCATCATCATCCTCGGCTGCGATGATCACAATAGGTACTGCAATTGCGGCAAGCCCAACAGGAACCCAGATGTAAGCCCATGATTCAAGTCCAAAAGGAGGCTCCATTCCTCCTTCTTCTTCAAACGGCTCGCCTGCCTGGGCGAGAATTATCCCTTGTTCTCCTTGAGCCATGGCGGATGGGATCGTCACAGACTCCTCGGGAGAGATGGCGGCCAATACGACACGATTCTTGTTCTGAACCGAGAGAGAGCCCCGGATGCTATTCACGGTGACTGAGCCATTGGAATGGAGCGTCACTGACCCCACAACCCCTCCATTGTTTGGGGAGGACCGTAAGGGCCTCTCGGAAGCCTCTATCGGCCGAGGTTTTTCGATCGATAACTCTCCCACCCTGAAGATCAGCTCTGCGTCAGTTGGGATGCGGAACGAGATTTGGCCTCTGAGCAGGTAAACTTCCCCACCGTACTGAAGGGAGAAGCGGCTGTTTTCCCCGATCTCTAACTGGCTCTTGTTGTCAAGAGCGATAAAGGCCATGCCATTTTCGGTCTTGAACTGCATCCCCTCGAAGATTGGAAAATGGGCGGAAGCCACCGCTTTCCAGACGTTCTCTCGCGCTTCAAACTTGACCTCCCCCCTGGAGATCATCTCTCCGATGGGGAGGGCTCCCTCCTTTGCCTCTGCAATCGTTCTCGGGAACCCACTCATCAGAAAAAGGAAGGAAAGGCAGAGAAAATAGACGAAAGTCTTATACACAGAGCCATGTCTCATCATAATACCCTCCTTAGCTTCAGACCAGCGAGCTTATCTCCCTCTTTCCAATAATGAACGAATCCTTCAATCTTGTCAAGCACTTTTCCTCAGCCCTTCCCCCTTTTCCTCCTCATTCATGATCTTCTGCCGTTCCTTGCCGAGATACAACGTCGGTATCGCCGCTCGCAGCAATAAGAGGAACCCCCCTGTCAGATTGATTGCGAGCACCAGCGCCGACATGACCAGGCCAAATGCGATGATATCTTTTGGCGCAAACCCGGCAGCGGAGTAAACGAGCNNGACCGTGACCCAAAGTAGGCAAAGACCACCAGGGCAAAAACGTAAGATATTGATAAAATGGCGACCTGCAACAACATCCCCGGACGAGACGTGGCCGTGCCGAGGGTATAGTGGATTTTCATGACCATTTCTTCCATACGATGACCCAAAAGCCCTGGCAGAAACCGAACGACATGCCGAACCCAATGTATCTTCATCAGCATGAGAAGCCCTATGAGAACCAGCGCGAGAACCAGGAGGATTGCTCTAGGCCAGGCGCTACCGAGCGTATCGTAACCGCCCAAAAGTGCAACACAGCCCAGGTATAGGAACATGGTCAGGAGGCCGGAAAATCGATCGAGGAAAACCGCAAGAAATGCCTCGAGGGGGAGCTTCCCCTGGCTGGAGGTGCGGGCCACCCGTGATGCATCACCTGCGACAAACCCGGGAAAAAAGAGATTAAAGAAGTTTGCCTCAAGGTATACGCGGTGAAGGGGGAACAGCGCATCCTCCCTTCCATAGCCGCGTAGAATGCTTCTCCATCTCAGAGAGCACAGCATGATCGCCCCGTGGCCGAATATCCAGGCGATCACCAGCCAATGGAGCTGGGCGTTCCGGAAGCGTAGGAAAACAGAGGCAGAGTCATACTTCACCAAGACATAGGCCAACAAAGCAACGCAGATCGCCATGCGGAAAATGTACCAAACCTTTTTCCTGGAAGCGCTAGCGGCCGTGATATTTGAGCTTTGTGACATTAGGCAGGCCCACCATGGGTTTTAAAATCCCTCATGAGACCCGTTCGCCGAGTTGCCACGTTTGTTCACTGACTCCGTGAAACCGGCTCTTTATCTGGGATATTGCATACGGTGGTGAGATATTTGCCTGATTTGGTAGGGGGGATTTCATCGACAAACTTGTAGGACACCATGCACGCTTCGCCCATCACGAATTGGATCTTCTTGGAAATACGATCGAAGTCCGGTTGCATCTCGTCCGGGGTGATTCCGGGCTTGAGGATCATCTTTACGGTAATGTCAGAGTAGTCATTTTGTACAACCTGAAATTTCTTCACAAAACCGGGGTGAAGAAGCGTGTAGGCGACGGCGCCGATAAAATATATCGGAGAGACGTATTCGCCCCTGAGATTGATAAACGTCTCGATGTTTCGTCCCCAGACAGACTCGAGCAGAGGGAAACCTCTTCCGCAAGGACATATCCTGTTTGTCAGTCTCCCACGATCGCCGATCTGATAACGGATAAACGGCATCGCGTAGTTGGTGAGGGAGGTGACCACGATGTCACTATCTTCGTCTACGACAGGTTTCCCGTTCCGGTCGATAGTCTCAACCCTGTGAGAATGAGAGGCGATATGGAGACCAGCCTTATCCTTACACTGGCAGGCGATGGCACCCATTTCTCTCGAGCCATAGAAGTTGATCGCCGGACAACCGAAGGCTCGCTCAATCTCATGCTCCATGTAGGGATAGAGAGTGGTCGCGCCGACCAAGACCGCTGCCGGCGAATGCAGGCTCAGGCCATTATGGTTTGCATATTCGGCAATTCTGTATGCCGACTCGAGGTGCGCCCAAATCGTCTTCGGTTTGAATCTGTTGATGTTTTCAATGATCGTAGACATACCTTGCTCGGAAAGGCGAATACAGTACTGAACATTCCG
>JABAOH010000448.1_pt17 | contig 23380 bp, 21 predicted proteins | sample 7062181 | NCBI WGS metagenome assembly JABAOH01 (sample SAMN14538630, study PRJNA623070) | marine sediment metagenome | biome: marine biome [ENVO:00000428]; feature: marine pelagic biome [ENVO:01000023]; material: deep marine sediment [ENVO:00002113]; isolation source: pool of 5 deep marine... | reverse complement strand
GACCATGATCGGAAGCACGGGACCGAAGGTTTCTTCTTTCATGATTTTCATAGAATGATCAACTCCTGAGAGCACAGTCGGCTGGAAAAAGTAGCCAGGAAATTCCTTGATCTTTGTCCCTCCGCTCAATACACGCGCCCCTTTCGAGACCGCATCACGGACATGTTCTTCCACCACATGGAGCTGACTGAGGATAGTCATCGGGCCGATGTCGACTCCGGGCTCCTCGGGATTCCCGACTTTCAGTTCTTTCACACAGCGCACTACTCTCTCTATAAACTCATCCGCGATTTCGCGGGCCACGTAGAGCCTTTCCACAGATCCACAACTCTGACCGGTATTCATGAAAGCCGCCCAAGCCGCACCCCGGGAAGCTCTTTCCAGGTCTGCGTCTTCGAGGACGATCATCGGATCCTTCCCTCCGAGTTCAAGAACGACACGGGTCAGGTTTCGGCTGGCGAGCTCCATGATTCTTTTGCCTGTATCAACACTTCCCGTAAACAGGATTGTCTGGAACTCCGGGCTCAGGATCATTTCTTCTGCCCTTGGAACCCGGCAGTTGACAATGTTGAGAACTCCGGGGGGAAGTCCGGCCTGGATGAGGATATCCCCGATCAGAAGCCCGGTCAATGGAGTGGATGTCGAGGGTCTGAAGACGACTGTGTTTCCGGATGCGATGGCGCTCAGGATATCACATGAGGGAATCAGGAAGGGAAAATTCCACGGGGAGATAATCAGTGTTATTCCCAGCGGCTGGAAACGAAAGTGACTCTTTTTATGGGAAAAAAGAATAACCTGGTGTTTCATCTTCTTGGGGTGAAGTGCTTTTTTCAAGTTTCGATCGTAATAATTCAGGGCTTCGAGGACTCCCAGGACTTCTACGGATAACGATTCCGGGTAAGGACTGCCTTTCTCCGCGGTGATCAATCCGGCGACCTCGCTTTTTCTCTGCAGGAGAATTTCCCTGGCTTTTCTGAGGATTTTCCTTTTTTCTTGATGGGAAACTTCCCTCCAGACAGGAAACGCTTTTTCTGCGGCTTGGATGGCCTGACGGCATTCTTTTCCTGAAGCCAGGCAGATTTCTCCGACGGATTGAAGAGTGGCCGGATTGAAGGATTCAATTTTGTCTTTTGTTTCCACGCGCTTGTTCGCGATGATCAACCGTCCGTCCATGGAGTTAGATCCTTCCTTTCACCAGCCTTTTGAGCCAGGAAAGAAACAGGAAGAAATAGGCATCGATGATCATATCCAACCTGAAAAGAGGATTGAGAATTCCAGCCTTGAGAAAAAACAACAGGACAAGGTCTTTGTGTTTAGGGGGGCAGCCCTTGATTTTTCTCTTTTTTCGAGCTTTGACTTCCCCTATGATCTGTGAACAGGTCCCGATCACCATCACTCTGGGGGCAGAGACATCCCCGGAATGCTGACCGATGACCACCGTCCAATCCGGCATATTCTTCCAGAGCTCGGGCTTCCTGTCTTTGAACATGTACAGCCAATCGAGAAAGATGCCGTGACAGCCTCCGGTACAGTACGGTTCACCGACGATTGTGCGGATGTTGCAGTCCGCTTCATCGACTCTGATCATCCCGAGGTCCAGGCCTTTTGTTTTTTGCTGGATCTCCTCCAGAGTCATGTCCCCGTCGATCTCGATATCGTCAAGGCTGAGGGGACCGTAGCCTCGGTCATGAGCCATGCGGAGGTGCTGGATTTTTTTCGGATCGAGATGGAGGATATGCGCGCAGACAACGTCATGCGCCAGAGGATTGGTCGCCATCAGGATTATCCCCAGGTGCTGGCCGTGCTGGGTGAGCTGGTTTCCTCCTGTACAGATCTCCACGGCGTCCGTCGCAATAAAGTCGGGATTGCCCACTTCCAGGAGGTCGACGATCTTCTTGTCCAACTCGTGATTGTGATTCCAGAGTCTTTCCTTATCCAGGAGCAGCCCGATATTCAGCTTGAGTGCCGCAGACAAACCCTGGCTGAGCACGTTGCTTTTCAATTTGGGAGCGTAGACAAGAAAATCATTTTCCACGATTTCTCTGGCCGTGGATATTTGGCTGTGGAGCTCTCCTTTTTGGAGAGACACTGTCATTTTTTTGGCTTCTTCTATCGGAAGAAGCTTAATTCTGTGTTTCTTTTTCAGGGCGGGATATCCCGCATACCGGAACATTCTGGAAGTCGGAAGCCCGGCACCTGATTTTTCGGCGAGCACAATTTTCGAGCTGGTTTTCTTCCCGTCACTCAACGCATCGATCAATCCATCCAGAAATTCGGCTCGCGTGAATGCAGAAGGCGCAACTTTCGGATGGGCCATGACTACGTTGGGTTTAATCGTGATTTTTCCGTTGATTCGAGAGGTCAGGTCAAATGCTTCAAGACCCGTATGGATGATTTCTTTGATGATCTCCGGGATGTAATCCTGAACTTCACGGATGATGACTTTTTCTTTATTCCTCATTCTGTCTGAAAGACTTGGATCTATCCGGCTAAATCGTCCTCGGATTCTGACTCTTTTGCCTTTTCTTTTTTTCTCTTCTCGGAGAGGAGCGCGATCAGAATGCTCACTCCGTAGAGAGCGAGCATCGGGACAGCGACGATGCTTTGAACGAGCATATCGGGGGTGGGAGTGATGATGGCGGCGATGATAAAGATGACGAGTACAGCGTATTTGAATTTTTTTGCCATCCATTTGGCCGTGATCAATCCCATACGGGAGAGGAAGAAGACCAGAGTGGGCATTTCAAAGACCAGAGCGATTCCAAGAATCACCCTAAGCGCCAGGCTGAAGTACTCTTGAACCGTGATGACTGCTTGAAAATCTGCACCCATGCTGAGGAAAAAACGGCAGGCAAACGGGAAGACAACAAAATAGGCAAAGGCACCACCGGCAGAAAAGAAGATGGTGGTGAAGAGAACAAACGGAATGACGTATTTCCTCTCTTTTTTGTAGAGACCTGGGGCAATGAATTTCCAGAACTGCAGGAATATGAACGGCGAAGCGACGAAGATTGCGGCCAGTACCGAGACTTTGATGTAGAGCATGAAGGGCTCGGTGAGCCTTATGTAAGACATCGGTTCCTCAAGGTATTGTTGGACCGGGTGGGCCAGGATATCGAATATCTGTTTGTGGAATAGCCAGGCTGGTACGGCTGTTATGATAATGGCGAGGAAGGAGTAGAAGAGCCTTTTTCTGAGGTCATCAAGGTGTTCGAGGAAGGTCATACTGTCAGGAGACTTTTTTCCCTTCCTCATCGTCTTGGATGTCCTTTTCGATTTCTTCTTTGATGTCTTTCAGCTCATCGGCCTGGATCTCTTCTTCGATCTTGTCCTTGATCTCGTCCGAAGTTCTCCTGAATTCTCTGAGTGCCCTTCCGATGGACCTTCCGACTTCCGGGAGCTTTTTCGGGCCGAACACAAGGAGGGCGAGTGCGAGGATGAGGATCATTTCTGGAACGCCGATGCTGCCGAACATTTTGTCTTTTCCTTGAGTCCAAGATGCCTATGGAAATATAGCCCTTCGCCCGGGAGAAGTCAAGAAAGCAATTTTTCCGCTCCTGTAATGATAAGGCATGCCGCAGTCGACGGCAGCTTTACAAGATAAGGAGGCTTTGGTAATATTGAAACCAGTGGAATTGAAATGAAGAGAAAAGCACTTTTCCTGGTTGTGTTGATCCTCGTGCTCGTTCTTCTTCCTGCTCAAGATGAGGACATATGGGGAAGCTCCTACCAAAAGATCAACTCCATGGCCTATCTAATAGATGAATATTATTTCGATGATGTCGATTATGACCAGATGACGTATTCTTCGATTAGAGGATTGCTGAGCACTCTGGATCCTCATTCGTATTTCCTGGATCCTGATCACTTTGCCCGGTTGACTGAAGAGCATGTCGGGAAATATCATGGCCTGGGCATCCTGATCCAGAAACAAGAAGACCGTTTGGTCGTCATATCTCCCATCGAAGGAGGCCCGGCTTACAGGCTGGGAATCCTGCCAGGGGATGTCATATCCCACATCAACGGCGAGAGCACAAAGCTGATCACAGGCCAGGGAGCCGTGCAGAAGTTGAGGGGTCCCAAAGGAACCAAGGTCAATATCACGATTGTCCGCGAGGGTTTAGAAAGGCCCCTGGAGTTGACCGTGACACGCGAGGAGATCCCGCTTCATAGTGTTCCCTATGCGTTTATGCTTCAGGATGATATCGGATACATCTTCATCCGCAACTTCTCGGGAACCACGACAAGGGAATTCAAGGAAAAGATGGATTCTCTGGTCGCGCAGGGAATGAAAAAACTGATACTGGATTTTCGTTTGAACGGCGGAGGAACTTTGAGGCAGTCCATCGAAATTTCCGAGCAGTTTCTTCCGAGAGACGCTGTCATTGTTTCGATGAGGGGAAGGAACAAAGAGTTTAATCAGGAATTCAGGGCTGTGAGTGACAACCAGTATGAAGACATCCCTCTGGTCCTGCTGATCAGCAAGAGCAGCGCCAGTGCGCCTGAAATCGTGAGCGGAGCGATAAAGGACAATGACAGAGGGTTGATCGTGGGCGAAAATTCCTTCGGGAAGGGGCTCGTCCAAACCGTCTTTCCGCTTTCTGAAAACTCTGCGGTCGCGCTGACCACGGCCAGGTATTTTACTCCGAGTGGCCGGTCGATCCAGAGAGATTACACTCGGATTGAAGATTACATGAGGAGCGTCCAGGCGCCCGACGAAGAAAGAGAAGTGAGGTATACAGCAAAGGGCCGGAAGGTTCTGGGCCAGGGAGGAATAGCCCCGGATTATGAGATCGAGACTTCCACGGAAGATATCATATTTTATTTCATATACAAGGGCGCATTCTTCACTTACGCGAGAAAATTCGTGAATAACGAGACACCGCTTTCGAAGCAGTATATCTTCCCGCAGGAAAGGCGGGACACAACACGGAACACCGGTGAAAAACAGATTTTTGGCAGGGATTTCAAAGCTGATTCCCGGATTATAGAGGATTTCAAGCGCTATCTTCGAGAAAGCAAGATTGAGTACGAGACAGCTGAATTCGAAAAAGCGCTGGCCCAGATAAAGCAAGAGCTGGAAAGAGATATATTTTCCGCGCTCTGGGGTGTCGAAGAAGGATGGTGGGCCTATCAGCGGAGCGATCCCGTCGTGCACAAAGCCATCGAGGTTTTTCCTGAGGCATCCTCACTCATAAAAGAGGACGATCCGGAGTAAAAAGAGGACCGTCCCCCCGATCCACAAGAAATTTGCTCCCGATTCAAAATTATTGTTGTCATCTTTCTTCTCGAGATATGAATGAACATTATGCGCAAAATCATCATTTCTTCCGGCTCTAATCAGGCTGAAGAAGTATTTGATAATTGAGGGGCCGGAGTCATTCCGCGCGTTCAGGATCAAGCTCCGACCCTTTTTTATTTATTAAAATTCCTGCTATAATGTCACATCAAGAACGGAGGAATAACAGACTCCTGCTTTTCTGAAAAGGAGGTAGATGTGAAAATAGCCTTGGCTTCAGACCATGCCGGGTATGAGCTCAAGAAGGGCCTGCTGGATTATCTGTCAGAAAGAGGAATTGAACATCAGGACTTCGGGTGCGGCCCTGGAGAAAGAGTGGATTATGTTGACTTTGGCAAGAAGGCGGTCCAAAGCGTCTGCTCAGGTAAACATGACCGGGCAATCCTGGTCTGTGGAACAGGCCTTGGAATGGCCATAGTGGCCAATAAATTCAAAGGAATCCGGGCGACTTCCTGTTTTGATGAGTACACGACCGAAATGAGCCGGAGCCACAATGATTCAAACTGTCTCACGCTGGGAGGAAGAGTCCTTCCTCTGGATGAGGCCCTCCATATCGTTCGCATCTGGCTCGACACCGAGTATGAAGGCGGTCGACATCAGGAACGACTCCAGAAAATAATAGATTTGGAAGAGAGAAATTTTAAACCTTGAGAGGAGAAAGGAAAATGTCAGCGCTTCATGAGAAGATTCAATCTTTGTCCGATAAAATATTAGAGAACAATCAGTGGAGGCAGCGCGAATCTTTCAACCTCATCCCTTCCGAAACAACCCCTTCTCTTCTGGTGAAAATGTGTGAGATCTCTGATCCTTCGGGCCGGTACGCGGAACACAGGACCATGAAAGGCGAAGAGATTTATTTTTATCAAGGAACGGACTTCATTAGAGAGGTTGAAGAGGAGGCCCAACATGAACTCGCTTCCTTTTTTAACTGTACCGAGGTCGAGCTCAGGACGATCAGCGGCCAGATGGCGAACGAAGTCGTGTTCAAAGGTATGGTGCGCTTTCTCAACCGCGATCGTCCCGAGGGACAGCCAATGCGGAAGATGAGGCTGGTCATGAACAACGCGTTGACCAAGGGGGGGCATCTCAGCTCCCAGCCCATGGGCGCTTTGTTCAACTTTGTGGCCGAAGACCCTGAAACAGGGAAGGAAAATGTCATCAATTTTCCCGTTAAAGAGGAAAATCCTTATAAAATCGATGTGGATAAACTGGGTGAACTCATCGAACACCATAAGCCTGAGCTCATAATTTTTGGAAAGAGCATGTTCATCACTCAGGAACCTGTGAAGTTCGTGTCGGATTTGATCGAGGACTGGGGGGTGCGTCCGGTGATCATGTATGATATGGCTCATGTCCTGGGGCTCTACGGGGCATTTCAGACTCCTCTCGAGGAAGGTGCGGACGTGATCACAGGAAGCACGCACAAAACGTTTTTCGGGCCTCAGCGGGGAGTTATCGCGGGAAATTTTCCCAAAGGAAGCCCGCACCGAAAACTCTGGCTGGATATCAAAGGCCGCGCTTTTCCCGGATCGACGAGTAACCACCACTTGGGCACCCTTCTCGCCCTACTGATGGCCGCGTATGAGATGAATGAGTTCAAAGAGGAATACCAGGTACAGGTCAGAAAAAATGCCAAAGCTTTTGCCCGGTTTTTGAAAGATAAGGGGATTCAAGTTGAAGGAGACGAAAAGGACGGGTTTACGGAAACCCATCAAGTCCTGATGCGGGTGAGAGATTACGGCCTCGGACAGGAGATTGCCCGCCGTCTCGAAGAGAACAACATTGTGACGAATTACCAGGCTCTCCCTGATGATGAGACATTCCTCGAGTCGAGCGGGATCCGGATGGGTGTCCAGGAGATGACCCGCTTTGGAATGAAGGAGAAAGATTTTGATGTGCTGTCAGGTTTGATCGCTGACGTCGTCATTCAGAATAAGAATGTCAAAGATGATGTGAAGAAATTCCGCAGGGATTTTCTCGAGATGAAGTTCTGCCTTCCTCCAAAGGAGGCTATTCCTCTTGCCGCAAAAATACTGAAGAGTGTGTGTGCCTCTACTGATTTTGTGGATATGCTCAGGGAGAACCTGGAGAGAAACATGTAAAGGAACGTGAAATGAAGTTACTCGTGATTGGTTCAGGAGGAAGAGAGCATGCTTTAGCCTGGAAATTGGCGCAAAGCTCTCAGCTGGAAAAACTCTTTTGTGTGCCTGGAAATCCGGGCACGATGGACATTGCCGAGAACGTCCCCGTTGCGGCTGAGGATATCAAAGCGCTGGCGGATTTTGCAGAAAAAGAAAGGATCGATTTGACAGTCGTCGGGCCTGAGCTCCCGCTCACGCTCGGGATAGTCGATGAGTTTGAATCGAGAGGTTTAAAGATATTCGGACCCGATCAGAAAACAGCCGAGCTGGAAGGCAGCAAAGTGTTTGCCAAACAGTTTTTGGAGCGTCATCACATACCGACTGCCCAGGCCCTAATCGCAGATTCTTATGAGAAGGCTGTAGAGGTCCTTAACTCTGGACGATTCCCGTTCCCACTGGTCATCAAAGCCGACGGACTGGCTGCTGGAAAGGGAGCCATTGTCTGTCAGGATAGAAAGGAAGCTGATGCGGCGATCAACCTGATCATGGTGGAGAAAAAATTCGGCGACTCGGGCAAGCGAGTTCTTGTGGAGGAGTTCTTGAGGGGAAGGGAGACATCGTTCATAGTCCTTTCGGATGGAACGCATATTCTTCCTCTTGTGACCACCATGGACCACAAAGCTGTGTATGAAGGAGATAAGGGCCCGAACACGGGGGGAATGGGAGCGATTTCCCCATCTCCCTTTATCGATGAGAATCTCTTTTCCCAGATCATGGAATCGATCGTTCTTCCATCAGTGGCTCACATGCGTGAAGAAGGAAGGAAATATAAAGGAGTGCTGTACGTGGGATTGATGCTCACTGAAGAGGGGCCCAAAGTTTTGGAGTACAACTGCCGGTTTGGAGACCCGGAAACGCAGCCTCAGGTTTTGAGGATGAAGAGTGACTTTATTGATATCCTTCTTTCCGTAGTGGAAGAGAACGCGGGAGAGAAACAGATAGAATGGAGCCCTAATACCTCCGCGTGTGTGGTTTTGGCTTCAGGGGGGTACCCGGAGGATTATGAGAAGGGAAAGAAGATTGAAGGACTCGAGGAGACATCAAAAATACCCGGAGTCACAGTCTTTCATGCGGGGACCAGGTACCAAGACGGCGAATATTACACAAATGGAGGAAGAGTGTTGGGAGTCTGTGCTTCAGAAGAAGATCTTTCGAAGACTTTAAAGAAGATATACACGGCCATCCCTGGAATATCCTTTCAGGGCATGCATTTTCGGAAGGATATCGGTGCCGTAAAGGAGGAAGGACAATGAAGGTGGCTGTTTTTATCGGAAGTGATTCGGATTTTGAGGTCGTCAAGGATGCCTTAGATATATTCAAAGAATTCCAGGTCCCTTTCACGTTGGAGGTGACTTCTGCCCATCGGTCTCCGGAAAGGACGATCAAACTCATCCAATCTTGCGAGAAAGAGGGTGCAGAGGTTTTTATCGCCGTGGCTGGTAAGGCGGCTCACTTGGCAGGAGTTGTGGCTTCCCACACAGTTTATCCTGTCATAGGAGTTCCTGTCGGGGACTCTGAGCTGAGCGGACTGGATGCTCTTCTCTCCACCGTGCAGATGCCCAAAGGGATTCCGGTGGCGACCATGGGCCTGGGAAAATCCGGCGCGGCAAATGCCGCACTCCTGGCTGTTCAGATATTAGGCCTGGAGGAGCCTTCTTTGAGAGCAAAGTATAAGGAATACAGGGAGAAGATGGCTTCCGAGGTTAAAAACAAATCTCAAAAGATCCAGGAGAAAATATGACCTCTTTTTCAATCCAGACTTTTGGCTGTCGCGTCAACCAAGCCGAGGCTTTCTGGTGGACGGATGCACTCCAGAAAAAGGGATTGAGGTTTGAAAAGGATTATTTGCAGAGCGATTTGGTCGTGATCAACTCCTGCACGCTGACCAACCGCGCCGACAGCGACACAAGACGCTTCATTAGAAGAATATCCCGCCTGAATCCGGCTGCCAAACTGATCGTCACCGGATGTTATGCCGAGAGGACGCCTGAAGAACTGAAAAACATGCCTCAGGTCTGGAAAGTTTTCAGCAACGCCGAAAAAAAAGTCCTCGCGGGAGAGATTCTTTCCCTGGCAAACCCGGCCGCTGTTGAGTCCACTGTGGCTTTCCGGTCGCGTGCATTGGTCAAAGTCCAGGATGGATGCGATTTCAAGTGCACCTTTTGCATCATCCCCCGTGTGAGAGGACACAGCGTGAGCGCCGGGAGGAAAGAGATCCTCTCTCGAGTCAGCGAACTCACAGCTCAAGGCTTCAAGGAGATCGTGCTGACAGGCATTCATCTCAGCTCTTATGGTCTTGACCTTAAGCCCCGAAGCTCTCTTCTCGAGCTTCTCCGTGAGATCACAAAGAGAGAGGAACTTTCAAGAGTCAGGCTGAGCTCACTCGATCCCCGCCTCTTGGATCCTCCTCTGATGGAGTTCATCACGGCATGCGAGAAGATTTGTCCTCATTTTCACCTTTCTCTTCAGAGCGGCGCGGATCGGATTTTGCGCCGTATGGGCAGGAAGATAAACGTGGAAGATTATCGGGGGATGCTTTCCTTTTTGCGGGAGAAATCACCTTGGGCCTCACTGGGGGCCGATATAATTGTCGGGTTCCCTGAAGAATCGGATGAGGATTTCGCGCAGACCACTCATTTTTTAGAGCAGTCTCCCTTGACCTATTTTCATGTGTTTTCCTATTCCCCCCGGCCCGGAACAGCAGCCGCATCCCTGCCGCAGGTGAACAGCAGGCTGAAAAAGGAAAGAGCCACGCTTCTGAGAAACCTGTCCAGGGAGAAGAATACAGGTTTCCGGCGCCTTTTTTTGGGAAAAGATTGCAATGCAGTTGTGATCAGGAAAGGAAAGACTCAAGATGAAGTTTTAACCTCAAATTATCTCAGAGTGAGCGTCCCCTCTTCCTCCCAGGATGAAAAAGAGGAGGTGAGAGTGAGAATCACAGAGGTGGATGAACGGGGGACAAAGGGCCAAGTCGTTAACCGATAAAATCCCAGAATTCAGACTTTGATTCGAATGATACTCCCGGTTTCCTTCTATGCGCGCCCGACTCGTGAGGTCCTCAAAGATCTCATCGGCAAGGTTCTCGTCCGGATTTCTGAAGGCGGCGAGACATCAGGCATAATCATAGAGGCCGAGGCCTACTGCGGAGAGGATGATCCCGCTTCCTATGCCCACGCAGGGCGGACAAAGAGGAGTGAAAGGCTTTATGGTCCCCCGGCCAGGTCTTTTGTTCACCTGACATATGGAATGCATCATCTGCTCAACGTGGTCACTGAAAAGAAAGGTTTCCCTGCGGCTATTCTGATCCGGGCTCTGGAGCCTCTTCAAGGGATTTCACTGATGAAAAAAAGACGCAGGACCGATGCGATTATGAACCTGTGTTCGGGGCCAGCCAAGTTAAGTCAGTCAATGGAAATTGACCTGGACCTGAACGGTCTGTTGGTCTCTTCTCCCAAGTCCCCACTTTTCATTAGGGAGGAGCAGAAAGGAGAAACGAGAGAAGGAGCGCTGCTCTGGCGACCGCGGATCGGTATCAGAGAAGGCCGAGAGAGGTTGTGGCGGGCTTATCTCAAGAACAATCCTTTTGTTTCAGCCAAATAGAAATTTCAGGATATTTATGGCTTGGGAATATTGCTGTTGAACAAACTGCTTTTTTTCTGTGTTATTCTGCTGGTTTTTATTGGAAACCGGGAAGGATAGAGGATAAAATAGATCCTATGCGCAAGATAACACTTCTCCCTCCAGACGTGTCGCAGAAAATCGCTGCCGGTGAAGTCATCGAAAGGCCGTTCTCTGCGGTCAAAGAGCTTGTGGAGAACTCCCTGGACGCCGGTGCGTATGATATAAAGACCGAACTTCATTCGGGGGGAAAAAAGCTCATTCGAGTTACAGACAACGGCCACGGGATGAACCAGGAGGATGCCCTTCTGTGCTTCGAGAGACACTCGACTAGCAAAATTATCCGAGTGAATGATCTCGATAAGATTGCAACTTTGGGTTTCAGGGGAGAGGCTCTTCCCAGTATCTCTGCAGTTTCCAGGATAATTCTGAAAACCTCTGAGGGGAAAAGAGCGAAAGGAACGCTGATTGAGCGAGAAGGAGAGGAAGTTGCACAAGTCGCGGACATTGCTTTTCCAAAAGGGACATCCGTTGAAGTCCGTGACTTGTTCTTTAACATGCCTGCCAGAAAGAAATTTCTCCGATCCGAAAGAGCTGAACTCAGCTGGATCACAAAATACATGACTCACGTTTCCCTCGCTTATCCTGAGGTGAGGTTTTCTTTGGTCCACGGGAAACGCCTTCTCTTCGATTATCCTCCTGTCAAGACTCTTAAAGAAAGAATATTTCAGATTTACGGAAAATCCCTGTTGGATCACTTGATGGAGGTTGATCATGAGGAGGAAGGGAGGCGAGTGTACGGGTTTGCGTCAATTCCTCCTTCAGGGCGTCGAGACCGAACACGCCAGCTTTTTTATGTGAATCGACGTTTGGTTAAAGACAGAAATCTCCAGGCGGGATTGAATCACGCTTATAAGGGTTTTTTAGAGAAAGACCGGTTTTCTGAGGCTTTCCTTTTTCTTTCCTGCCCGTATGAGGATGTGGATATCAATGTTCATCCTGCAAAAGCGGAAATTCGGTTCACGGATCCACACGCCTTCTTTCAAATCATCCTTCACAGCATACAAAAGGCTATGCTGAAGAAACAGGGAATCAAAGAGGTGTATCCAGCTTTTGAGGATGCGAAAGCGGTATCGAAGATAGACGAAGGGAAGAGAGAGCAGAGTTTTTTAACCCCTGAAAGGAAACAGAAAGTTAGGACTGACTTTGTCCCCTCTCCGGAGGAAGAGGAGAGAGTTTTTCCACGAATTTTGGGTCAATACCAGGATGCGTACATTATCGCGTCTTCCGAAGACGGAATTCTCATCATCGACCAGCATAATGCCCACGAGAGGATTCTTTTTGAAAAATACCAGGAAATCGACAAAAAAAAGAAATGGCCCCAGAAACTGGCTTTATTTCCTGTGCTCGTTGAACTTTCTCCAAGTCAGCTGCTCAGCTTGGAAGACAATCAATCCGTGTTGGAAGACGCGGGGTTCCGGGTGGAGGCCATGAGCGGCCGGAGCCTCTCTTTGAAGGAGTTTCCGGACCTGTTCAAAGAGGAGGAAGCCAAAGAGATATTCCTCTTTCTTTTGGAGGATTTAAAGGGAGATAAGATCAAAGACAAAAAGGAGAATTTACTGGCCACACTGGCCTGCAGGACGGCGGTAAAAGCCGGTCAGCCGTTGTCTTTAGAGAAGATGAGTTATCTTGTCGAGCAACTTTTCAAGACGTCGAATTCGTCCCTCTGCCCTCATGGAAGACCGGTCATGGTGAAGATAGAAAGGAAGGAAATAGAAAGAGGCCTCAAAAGAGAGTGAAATTGACAATACGTTTGTGTTTTTGCTATAAAAATTGTGGGCAGGAAAAGGGGACAGGCTACTTTTTTGGGACTGTCCCGTTAAGTCCCTACCGGAGGGAAGACAGGGACTGTCCCCTTTCCCAAAAAAGTAGCCTGTCCCCTTTTCCTATTGCCGGGGAGTAGCGCAGCCTGGTTAGCGCGCCTGCCTTGGGAGCAGGAGGTCGTCGGTTCAAATCCGATCTCCCCGATTAATGAACAAAGAGAACGTCGGTTCATCGATAGATACAGGTTGATTTTTCCGAAGAAATGCGCGCCTGTAGCTCAGTCGGATAGAGCAGCTGCCTTCTAAGCAGCGGGTCGGGAGTTCGAGTCTCTCCAGGCGCGCCAGCGCTTCTCTTATTTCTAGAAAGTCCACTCTGCCTGTTAAGGGATGAGTTTGCCCATTTGAGGTATCAGTTCTGAAAAGAGGCGGATGAGGACAGGTTTGCCAGGTATTAGGGATTATGTCGCTTTTGAAGTCTTCCTCTTTCTCTTTCTTTGCAGTAGTATATAAACAGGGAGGGATACATAAAAAAGAATGAAGATAGAGCGGGGATTTCTTTGACAAAATTTGTCTCATTCAAATCGGCCGTTCTGGTTTTGATCATCTTTTTTGCCTCTGCCTGCAGCCCGTACCGGATGGCAACCCTATTGAGAAGTAATAATTTGAGGACTTATGAGGGTCGGGCTTTAGCCAAGAACGAGGTGGGATTTCTGACTTGTGCCGCAGAAGCCCGCGCATTAGAGATCGCAGAAATCGACGGACAGACAGTTAAAGAAATAAAGGAAGCAGCGGGATACTCTGGAGGCTATGACTTCATAGAGTTGCTCCCGGGTGTGCACACCATAAAAGTCGTCGGGAGCACAAACCAGAGTAAAGCCTTGCCAACGAGCGGAGTGACCTGGTGGACTGTTTCGCTTGAAGGTGAAATCGTGCTGGAATTCACAGTCGAACCGGGGCGCGTTTACCTGGTGGATGTCGAGATTGGAAAGAAAAAGGAAATCAATGCGGATAAATATAAAGACTCCAACAGGACAATTTCGATTTTTATCAGAGACAAGAAGAGCAAAAAGATCGTGAGTGAAGAGGTGGAGAACACAAAATAGACTCCGGGGCTTTCGAGTGAAAGCTTTTTCTTTCGTCTCTTTCTCTCAAAGGAATTGACATTTTTGCACTCAGGGGAGAATCTCGATTCAATTTCGTCTTCTTTCAATCGACTAAATTATGGAGATGAAGCCCCTGGTTGGTCGGGGATTCAGGTTTGAAGAAGAAGAAGATGGAAGAAAGGATCGAGGGTATCAAGAATTTTTGGGGAAAGAGGATTGCACACACTCGATTCGTTTTCTTTAACCTCCGTCTTGAGAAAGGATAATTCCGTGCTGCAGGATATGTCTTGGCGTCTGTACGTGCTTGTCATGAAATTTTTCAAGTATCGACCACCAGGAATAGCCAGGCGGGCCTTGAGCAGGATGCTCAGAGTCGCGGCAGATTTTAGAGAGGAGGGATAATGGAAAAAAGATTTTACCTCAGAGGATATAAAGAAAGAATAGGTTTTCCGATCCTGTTCGATGACGCCACGTATTCCTTTGATGAGGCGAGAGCCAAGGCGAGAGAATATTTCGACCAGATCGCCCCTCTCTGCAAGGTGATCATCTTTGAGCATGACAACGGGAGTGGAGAGAGAGCGGCGCGTTTTATTTACAGAAATGAATCGGGAATGCCTCAAGAGATAGGGGATTGGTGGGAGAATTATTGAAGCCTGGCTGAAGTCTCCCCATCTTTTCAAATATCCGTCCTCCTTCAGTAATCATTCAATCCTTAAGCCATGGATTGCGGTGAAAGTTTCCTTTTGGGAAGCCATCCGCATTGAGCCTGACTCTGTATCTTGCGGCCTCCTATAGGAAGAAGAATGAGAAAGCCGGAAAAGGCTCGGACAATCTGCCGGTTGGAAGTCCTTAGGGAGTCCTCCTCTATCGCGATGAACCGCATAGTCTTTTCAGATGAGGGAATAAATTCAAAATTCACCTTTCAAATCCTCTCAACGGATGATTGACACTCCAACCGTTCTCTGCAAATATTGGAAGCTGTCGCGCAAGTCATGCGGACGTTATTTAAAATGGATGTGCTCAAAGAGAAAAGTCGGAAGAGGACAGCGTCCTTCATGTTTGGAAGACCTATTAAAAGGCTTGAGTTAAAAGTTGACAAATATTGTCAAATTATATATTTTATAAACACTTTAAGGACAGAAAATGGGATCAAATCTTGGTGAACTTCTCATTCGGGAAAAACTCATCTCTGCAGAGCAGTTAAAATCCGCTCTCGAGTATGAGAAAAAGAATAAAGTCACTGTCGGAAGTGCCCTTGTCGCTTTAGGTTTTATCACAGAAGAGGACATGGCTCAGGCCTTAAGCCGACAGCTGGGTTATCCTTATATCGACCTCAGTCAGTTCGAAGTGTATCCGGATGTCATAGAGCTTATCCCCGCGGACATCGCCAAGAAACACATGATCATGCCCATTCATCGAATCCGGTCTTTTCTGACCATGGCGATGGTTGACCCGACAGACCTGGACGTGATTGAAAATGTCAGGTTTCGAACGAGTTTGAGTATCCAACCCGTGATCGCATCTGAATCGGGAATTTCTGAGGCCATAAACAAATACTACGGCGCATCTGATTCTATGCGTGTCAGAGAGATAATCGACGAGATCGAACAGGCTGATGACGGTTCGGTGAATGTCGTCGAAGAAGAAGAGGAAGAATATGACATCGAAGAGTTGACCCGTTCTACCGAGGAGGCGCCTGTCATCACTCTTGTGAACACGATTTTTATGGACGCGATTAAAAAAGGAGCCAGCGACGTTCATTTCGAGCCTTATGAACGTTCCTTCCGGGTCAGGTACCGTATTGACGGTGTTCTTCATGAAATGATGGACCTGGCCATGAAATTCAAGAACCCGGTCACATCCCGTGTGAAGATTCTCTCCAGCATGGATATTGCTGAGAAGAGGCTGCCGCAGGACGGCCGTTTGAAAATGAGAGTGAAGTGGGGAGATGACAACCGAAAAGAAGTCGACATGAGAATTTCCTGTATACCGACTATATTCGGGGAGAAAATCGTCTCCCGTATCCTCGACCGGGAAAACTTGCAGTTAGACCTCACAAAACTCGGCTTTGAGAAAGAATCCCTCGGTCTTTTTCAGGAAGCCATACGACTGCCCTTCGGGATTATTCTCGTGACCGGGCCGACAGGAAGCGGTAAGACAAACACTCTGTATTCTGCGATATCCACACTCAATTCCCAGGAAAAAAACATCATGACGGCGGAGGACCCCGTGGAGTTTTATATGGCGGGAGTCAACCAGGTCAACATCAAGGAAGAAATTGGCTTGAATTTCGCGTCTTCTCTCCGGTCCTTCTTGAGGCAGGACCCCGATATCATGCTTATCGGGGAGATGAGGGATTATGAAACCGTAGATATTGCAGTGAAGGCCGCGCTGACAGGACATTTGGTCTTCTCCACAGTTCATACCAATGATGCGGCGGGCACGATTTCCAGGTTGCTCAACATGAATGTCGAGCCCTTTTTGATTTCGGACTCGCTTGTTCTTGTGGTGGCTCAAAGATTGGTGAGAAGGCTGTGCAAGAAATGCCTGGAGGAGCACAAGATCGCGCCTGAAGCCCTTGTGGATATTGGATTCTCTCCTGAAGAGGCAGAAAAGGTTAAGCCTTATAAGGCCAAAGGCTGCGCCACCTGCGCGGATACAGGGTACAAGGGGAGAGTCGGGTTGTTTGAAGTCATGCAGGTAACGAATGATATCAAAGACCTGATTTTGGCCAAGTCTCAGCCCAAAGACATCAAAGAGGTGGCACTCAGGAATAAGATGATTTCGCTGCGCAAAAGCGGACTGGCTAAAATAAAAGACGGTGTCACTTCAATCGAAGAAGTTTTAAGAGAAACCGTGAGAGATATGGAGGTGCAGAGTGGCGATAACGATTCAGGAGCTGCTAAAGCAGACAGTTGATCGGAATGCCAGCGATTTACATTTGAGCACACGCATTCCACCCCGGATTAGAGTTCATGGACGTCTGATCTCGCTCGATTATCCGGCGCTGACTCCCGTTGAGACCAAGGAGCTTGTGTACAGCCTTTTAACGGATAAACAGAAAAAAACATTCGAGGAAAAATTCGAGCTTGATTTTTCCTTTGGTCTTAAAGACATTGGCCGTTTTCGGGGAAATGTCTATATGCAAAGAGGAGCTGTCGCGGCTGCGTTCCGAAGATTCCTCAGCCAGAATTGGAGTTTCGCTCAGCTCGGGCTTCCCCAGAGGATCGCCCAGCTCTGTTCGTTGCCTCGGGGATTGGTTTTGGTGACCGGCCCGACAGGATGCGGGAAATCGACGACCTTGGCGTGCATGATAAACTTTATCAACGACCAAAGAGACGTTCATGTCGTCACGATTGAAGACCCGATCGAGTATTATTTCACTCCGCGAAAGTCCATGATCAATCAGAGGGAACTCCATGTGGACACACTGTCCTACCCCAATGCGCTTCGTTCTGTTCTCAGAGAAGACCCGGATGTGGTCCTTGTCGGAGAGATGAGAGACCTGCAGACAGTGGAAGCTACTCTTCATGTGGCCGAGACCGGTCATCTCACGTTCTCTACCCTTCATACGAATTCTGCTGCGGAAACCGTATCGAGAATTGTCGATATTTTCCCACCTCAATATCAAGACCAGGTGAGGATAACACTTTCCATGTCTCTGGAGGCAGTGATCACTCAGTCCCTTTTGCCTCGAGCAGACGGCAAGGGAAGAGTTTTGGCTCTGGAGCTGCTCATCCCGAACGCAGCCATCAGGAACCTTATCAGAGAAAATAAACTCCATCAGATCTACTCGGCGATGCAGATGGGACAAGAGAAGTACGGCATGCAGACCTTTAACCAGTCTTTAGCCACACTCTATTTCAGGGGAATGATCACCCTTGAGACCGCGATGAAAGTCTCCTACAAGCCGGAAGAGCTGACAGAGATTATTCAAAGGAAAGAAGGGGTCAAGGTTCCCACTCGCGGTCCTGCTCCGGATTCAATGAGAAAAACATAAGGGGGAGTTATGGCTGTCTTTGTCTGGAAAGGAAGAAACCGGTTAGGAGATGTCGTAGAGGGAGAACGCGTGGCCAAGTCGGCTGCGGACCTCACGAGAATTCTCCAGAGAGAACAAGTCACCGTCATCAATGTCAAAAAGAAGCCAACCGAACTCAAGATACCTTTCCTCACAAAAGAGAAAGTCTCGCTTAAAGAGCTGGCGGTCTACAGCCGGCAGCTTTCGGTTTTAATAGACGCAGACCTTCCGCTGATTCAAGGTCTGGGCATGCTGGCCCATCAGACTAAGAACAAATATTTCAAGAATGTGATCACTCAAGTGAGGCGGGACGTTGAAGCTGGCGCCACTCTGAATCAAGCCAAGAAAAAATTTCCCAAGGTTTTTGATGACCTCTACTGTAACCTTGTGGCTTCCGGTGAGCAGAGCGGTTCGCTGGATATCATGCTCCGCCGGCTGGCTGAATACCAGGAGAGGATCGTGAAGTTGAGGGCGCAGGTCAAACAGGCCATGACTTATCCCACAGCCATATTTATTTTTTCGATAATCGTCACGATTTTCATGTTGTGGAAGGTTGTTCCGATTTTCTCTGGGATTTTCGCTGAGCTCGGAGCTGACATGCCGATTCTTTCCAAGATCATGCTGGCTGTGAGCAACTTTATCCAGAGTTATATATTCTGGATGTTTATTGGACTCATAGGATTTATCATTCTTTTCAGGTACTTTAAAAGGACACCGGCAGGAAGGAAGGCCGTCGATACCGCGTCACTGAAGATCCCTCTGTTTGGAAAACTGATCGAAAAAGTCGCCCTCTCTAGAATCACGCGGACATTGAGCACACTCCTATCAGGAGGCGTGCCCATGATGGAGAGCCTGAAGATCACTTCCTCTACAGCCGGAAATGTTCTTCTGGAAGGCCGGATTATGCTGTCTCGCGCCCAAGTCGCTGAAGGAACAAGCTTGACGGATGCGTTCAAAGAAAAGGGCCAGTTTCCTTTGATGCTTACACAGATGGTGGGCGTGGGAGAGGCCACAGGAACTCTGGATGCCATGCTCACGAAATTGGCCGATTTTTACGATGATGAAGTCGAGGCCGCGGTTGGAAGTCTTCTCTCGATATTGGAGCCGATTCTTCTCATCTTTGTCGGAAGCTTGATCGGAACCATCGTCATATCCATGTATCTTCCGGTCTTCAGCCTGATCGCACAGTTTGGATGAGCACAGAAAAAAAAGACGTCCTCAGGCTCATACTCTTGCGTCTGGTCATCGTTACATCTCTTGTTGTTTCGGCACTCATCATTCAATTCAGCACATCGGCGTTCCTCTCTCTGAACCAGTTCTATTTGATAGTGTCTTTCTACATGCTCTCTTTGCTCTACATCGTTCTCTACATGTTTGGGAAGTATTACGCGCTTCAGGTTTCTGCCCAAATTTTTTTCGACCTGATTCTGATAACCGCTCTTGTCTATATTTCTGGCGGATTGCAGGGATTCTTTTACTTTCTTTATGTATTCGACATCATCGCAGCGAGCATAATTCTTTCCAAGCGCGCAGCGTATATCACGGCCGCTCTTTCAGCGATTTCTTTGGGCATTCTGGTCGAGTTGATGTATTTCCAGCTTATCCCTTACTACGGGCCTGGGCAGGAGATGGAAATTTCCTTAGGATTGATGAATTACAATATATTCATGGCCTGGAGCGCCTTTTTTCTGGTGGCTTTTTTCATGAATTATTTGACCGAAAGGCTTCGGAAGGCTCAGGATGAGATGCAGCTGGCGCAAAAAGAACTCGAGATCAAAAACAAACTCGCGGTCGCAGGTGAGGTCTCTGCCCAGCTGGCTCATGAGATCAGGAATCCCCTTGCGGCCATCTCCGGGTCTGTCCAGGTTCTCAAGGATGGGTCGAGATTGAGGAAGGAACAGAAGAAGCTGATGGATATCATTGTCTCGGAATCCAAAAGAGTATCCCATTCGATCGAACAATTCTTGAATCTGGCTTCTCCTGTTCCCAAAACTTTTTCCCGGATTAACCTGACGGACGTCTTGAAGGAGACACTGACGCTCATTCAAGGCAGCGGAGAAATGAACGGGAATGTGCAGGTCCAAGGGAATTACAGCTCGATGAATATAAAATATTATGGGAATATTAATCAGTTCAAGCAGCTTTTCTGGAATATACTGAGGAATGCTCTCAAGGCTATGCCCGATGGAGGAACCTTGACCGTTGATTTTGAGAGAATCAAGAAAGATAAGATCCAGTTGAGATTTGCCGATACAGGGATAGGAATGACCGAGGATAAAAAAGAAAGGATTTTTGAGCCCTTTTACTCGGAATTCGAGGATGGCCAGGGACTTGGGATGGCCGTCGTGCGCAAGATTGTGGATGATTATAAGGGGAAGATCAAAGTGGCCTCTGAACCTAATAAGGGGACAGAGATTATCGTAATCCTGCCTTTGGGAAATGCCTGAGAAATCAGGCTCTATAAGCGAAAAAGGAGAAGAAAACGGACAAAATACTCATCGTCGATGATGAGAAGAGCATTCTTGACCTTCTCACAGTCGTCTTCAAGAAGGAAGGGTACAAAGTCGAGACCTCCCACTCTGGGCCCAAGGCGCTCGAATTGATAGAAAAGAACGACTTCAGCGTGATCATCTCAGACATCAAACTTCCTCAGCTGAGCGGGATGGAAATCCTCAAGCGCGTCAAAGATACAAAACCCTATATCCCTGTGATCATGGTCACGGCTTACGGGACGATCAAGCAGGCCGTCGAAGCCCTGAAGGAAGGGGCGATGGATTATGTAGTCAAACCATTCGATGTGGAAGAGTTGAAGATCATCGTTTCTCAGGGGCTGGAACGCGGACGGCTGAAACAGGAGAATATCCTCCTGAAGAAACAGCTCAGGGAGAAATACAGTTTCGATAATATCATAGGGAAAAGCAAGAGAATGATGGAAATTTTCAGCCTGATTGAAAAGATTGCGGCGACGGATTCAACCGTTCTTATCGAAGGAGAAAGCGGGACAGGAAAAGAATTGGCGGCCAGAGCCATTCACCTTATCAGCCGTCACCAAGAAAAGCCGTTTGTCTCCATTAACTGTGGGGCAGTCCCGGAGAGTCTGCTGGAAAGCGAACTTTTCGGACACATGAAAGGATCGTTCACGGGTGCGGTAGCGGATAAAAAAGGGATGTTTGAAGTGGCGGAGGGAGGCGTGTTGTTTTTAGATGAGGTCGGGGAAACGTCTCCGATGACGCAGGTCAAGCTTCTCCGGGCTCTTCAGGATAAGAAAATCAGAAGAGTCGGGGGGACGGAAGAAATATCTGTGGATGTCCGCATCATCGCCGCCACGAACCAGAATCTGAAGAGAAAAATCGAGGAAGGAAAATTCAGGGAAGACCTTTTTTACAGGCTGAACGTTCTTTCTCTTGTGATGCCGCCGCTCAGGAAAAGAAAGGAGGATTTGCCCCTTTTGGTTTCTCATTTCATTAAAAAATACTGCCAGGAGATGGGACGAAAAACCAAGAGGATTGCTCCAGAGGTGATGAATGTCTTCGAATCTTACCCCTGGCCGGGGAACGTCAGAGAGCTCGAGAATGTAATCGAGAGAGTTGTGGCCATCGAGGAAAGGGGGATCATCACCAGGGACAGCCTTCCTGAAGAGCTTCTGGCCCCGCACAAAAAGCCTGACACCACCTATCTCTTCGAGCCAGGATTCAGTCTCAACTCCCACCTGGATGATATCGCGAAGAATTACATCAAGCAGGCTCGCCAGGCCGCTGGAGGGAAACTCAGAGAGACCGCTTCCCTGCTCGGGATCAGTTACCGCACGCTGAGGTACCTCATCGACAAGTACGGATTAAAGTCTAACTCCTGAAAATAGCAGAAAAATAAGGGGATACGGATTGTTCCTAAAGAGTGCCAAAAATTGTCAAAAAATGACATATATTGTCGTTTTTTTAAGCTGATAATCAATTATTATTCCATATATTGCTTATTATCAATGACTTAATAAATTATGACTTGGCATAAAAATTGCAAGTAAATAAGCGTCGACCGCGATTTCAAGGCGAAAGCTTGTGAATCGCCATTGAGTCGAAAACAAAATATTTAAGGAGGTTTTAGATGTTAAAAAAATTAAGAGGGTTTACACTGATCGAGTTGCTCATCGTTGTTGCGATTATCGGAATTCTCGCCGCACTTCTTATCCCGAACGCCATCACAGCCATCCAGAAAGCCAAGCAGAAAACCACGATGAAGGACATCAACACGATTTGTACAGCGCTTGCAGATTATGTGACGGACAACGGAACCACTCCTGTGCAGAGCGGTACGTATGATGCCAGTGCTCCTTTCTATTCCGGCCTTTCTCCGTTCTACGTCAAGGTTCTCCCGATCAATGACCAGTGGGGCAACCAATATCGTGTGTTTTGCGGTGTTGCAGTTGACGGTAACTACGGAATCGCTGGAGCCGGTGGGGATGACTTCCTGGTCGCTTCCTGGGGTCGCGATAAGGTTCTTGAGGGATTTGCCTTCGATCCGTCTAATCCCGAAGCCGGTATGTTCGTGGTCAATCAGATGGCCCATTTCAACCGCGACTTGGTCATGTGGAATGGCTCTTGGGTCCGAGCACCCAGGACAGCCGCAACCGGCACATAATTATTGTATCAAGTTCTGCTGAATAGCCATATTCAGTCGAAAAAAGGGCGATACAGAGAAATGTATCGCCCTTTTTTTTTTATTATTTGGTCGTGTATAATCCCAGTCAAAGCCCGGAAAGGAGATATGAGATGAGGATGAGGAACGAAGGATTTACCTTGATCGAACTTCTCATAGTCGTGGCTGTGATCGGTATCCTTACGGCGATAATTGTTCCCAACGCCTTATCTTCCATACAGAAAACGAAACAGAAACAGACCATGAAGGACATCGTGAGCCTTGCCACGGCCTGTGCGAGTTACATCACGGAAACGGGATATGCCCCGGATTCCGGGAATCAAGAGGGCCCGATCCAATCCGGCAGCAATTTCGTGAGCGCCCTATCCCCGACCTTTATGAAAGCGTGTCCGATCAGAGATCAATGGGGAAATCCTTTCCAGGTTTACACAGGGACGACTGTGTCCAGTGTGTACAGCATTCCAGCCGCAGGTCTGGGCACGGATGATTTTTTAATTTTTTCCTTGGGTCGGGACGGTGCGATCGGAGGAAGCATAACGTACACCTACCAGGCTGAGAATCCTGAAAACACTCTCTACAACATGAATTCCATGGATGATTTCAATAATGACCTGATCAACTTGAACGGGGCCTGGCTTCATGCTCCTCGCATTTCCTACGTCGGGTCTTGACCGCTTTAATTCATCCTGCTTATCTCCCTGTATTCTCTTTGAAATCCGTTCATT
>JABAOH010039632.1_pt1 | contig 23382 bp, 20 predicted proteins | sample 7062181 | NCBI WGS metagenome assembly JABAOH01 (sample SAMN14538630, study PRJNA623070) | marine sediment metagenome | biome: marine biome [ENVO:00000428]; feature: marine pelagic biome [ENVO:01000023]; material: deep marine sediment [ENVO:00002113]; isolation source: pool of 5 deep marine... | reverse complement strand
CTGGCAGGAGGTTTGAAATAGGCCCAAAAGGGCTGTCAGGTTGTCAGTGTCCAGCTCGAGGCATTTCAGATACATCTCAAAGGCCTGCTGATAATCTTGCCTCTGTTGTGCGACCAAACCCAGGCCGGTGTAGGCCTTGGTACAATTGCCGTCCAACCGGCGAGCGACTCTGAAGGCTGTTTCGGCGTCATCAAGGAGGTTTTTCTGCAGAGCAATCACTCCAAGCCCAACGTAGGGGCCGGGTTCATCAGGTCCCATCGACGCCGCTTTCTCGTAGCAGTGTTGTGCTTGGGCAAAGTTGCCGACCGAAGTGTAACAATCGCCAAGCTCCTGCAAGACCTCGTAATGCAGAGGTGGGTCATGCTCTTCGGCGACATTTTCTCGTGTTATGTCCATGTCGGTTCTCTTTTTTTGAGTATTTGTTCCGCTCTTTCAAGCAATTCAATCACCGAATCAAGATTCCTTATTTTACGGCCAAACTTTGCCTATATTGACCTCGCTATGCGTTCCCATCCCGATACATTAGGATGGGATTGCTCAAGAACAGACCATCCACGGCTGTTAATCTGTAGAATTAGTGCAAATTTCGTGCCGTTAACCTCTACCAACGTATATTTGCGATTTCGCCGTATTGTCCTGAGAGTCTGTATAAATATCGAACACATATGTAGTTAAAATGGGTATTTTCCGGTCTTTAACCCCGATACATCGTGGCTCTCAGCGGCTATCTGATGAAATCCAGCAGCGACATGGACATAAGGTCGGCAGCTGCTAATAGCGACATTTCGTATAGAACCTCATAGCGAGAGAGGTCTATGGCAATTTGGGCGATATCAGCTTCTTGCAGGCGGGTCGCCTCATCTTCAGCATTGTATTTGCGGTTCTGTAGACTATATTTGAGATCGTCCAGGAACTCCGATTTCTGAACCCACTACAACTTGTGTTTGAACAACAAAATTACGTAAATCTTCCAGGGTACTTGACAAGTTATTTTGCAGCGTTTGCAATTGAGCATCGGAAAGTCCTTTTTCGTTCTTTAATACATCCCGGATGGTGATAAGCGTATTGAATATATCATGCGTTCCAGGTATGCTTACCAAATCAACGCCGGTACTGGTTATCCCCGTGGTATTAACATACAAGATTCGTCCAGCCGAATCTGTTACAGCGAGGTTGGTTTCACCGATACCTTCTGTTGTTGTGTCTTCGGTTATATTTATTGTACCCCCGTCTAATGTGTTATCGCCGGCCACTAATTCCGAGACATTGCCAACGGCGTCAGCAAATGTAATGGTAAAGCCGGTGGCGAAAGTTCCTGTTACTGCTACGTCATCCTCATCAAGGTCCGCCAATGCTTCAAGAGCGGCTTCAACTTCAGCAGCACCTTCATCCCATTGAATGGCACTGGTCTTTTGTCCGTCAAAAGTCAAAGTAAAGCTGCCCGAGGTTGGTGCCGCGCTGAAACTCAATGTTTGAACTTCTGAACCTTTCCCCTTGAAAACAGTTACGTAATTGGTTCCATCGTTAATAGAGAGTCTATATTTGTCTGGGTCGGTGTCTTGCGTTATTGTCAGCCAGGTATAACCGGTAACATTCGATGTCCTCGTGCCGGCCTGAGCACCGGTAGAGTCCAGCAGGAATTGGGGGTCGCTGCGATTACTCGAACGGAAAATATCATCGCCTACGTAGAAACCACTCGACAGCACGCCCGGGGCCACTTCTATGTCCCGGTCGTCACTGCTGCCCTGATAAGTTACACTGGTGATTTCTCCACTGGTGCGTTTTACGAGGTATGGCGCCGAGGTCGTATTGCCTCCCCCAAAGATGTATTGATTCATATATTTGGTGTTGCCAAGTGAGACCATGTGTTCCAATATACTGTTGATTCCTTCTGCGGTTCTTTTTCTAACCTCTTCGGTGTAAGTGCCGCTCATAATTTGAGTTAGCTGCACTTCCGCATCCGCAAGAGATGACGTCATATCGTCAATAGTGCTGGATGAAAGCTCCAGTGTGCTCATGACTTCCGAGAGGTTGTCTATATAATTTTCCAGGGACCTTTCCTGAGAATTAAATCCTAAAACCTGGTAAGCGGCAGATGGGTCATCGGAGGCTCGATTTATTCGTGAGCCGGTAGACATTTGTTCCTGAAGGCGAGCCATTGCCTCAGTGTGCAAATACAAAGCAAAGCTAACATTATTATAAATGTTGTTCAGTGTTCCGCTCATTTCTCGTATCTCCTACAGTTCGTTTTCGACTTACGATCTCGAATTTCCGATTGCAAATTGGCCCGCCATAGGTGCCGAGATTGGGGACTTTTCTATTTGCCTTCACAAAATACGTTTCAAGCTTCCTATATTATGTCCATCAGACTAAACATCGATGACTGGACCGTGCTGATATATTTGGCTATTGCCTGAAACATCTGCTCGAAGATCAACATGCGGGCAGCTTCATCGTTGATGTCGACGCCGCTCATCTCGTTTTGCTGACTGGTGAGGTTTTGGACCATAACTTCCATGTTTTCCTGGCGTATTTCCTTAACCAAGACATTTTGACCAAGGTCCGCAACGAGCCAGTGATAAAACTCCGGGACCGTCATAGAGTTTAAACTGCTTATGGTCTGGTCCTTTATTCCTGCCATCCGCAGGGCGTTGGTGTTATCGGTCATATCCGCCCCCAGGGCCGTCGCCACACGGCTCGGCGAATTGGCTATCTCTGAACAAACCGCCATGCTCGTAGCGCTGCTACCGGAGAAGAAGGTATTGATTCCGACCGCTGCTAATACTCCCGAAGTATCCGAGCTTGCCAACGCCTCAATAGTAAATTCTTCATCCACAACCAGCGTGCCGGCTCCGACTGAAATGAAAATCCCATCCCCTATTTCTATGCGGTCGCCGGCCGCATAACCACTGCCGACATTAACCGTCGCAACCACCTGGCTGGCGCCATCTCTAACTTGAATCTGTAGACCACTGGTATTGCCTACGGTGCCGCCGCTTATAACCTTGCCCGTATAAGTCTGGTTTATAGCTCCCGTGTAAATGCCCGATACAGATATCGTCGGCGGTGAAGTCATACTGCTGGTATCGGCCGACAATACTCCAGGAAGAAAATCAAATGCGTAGTCTGCATCAGCTAAGATGTTCAACTTTGAAGAGCTCACCGAAGCAGTTAGGCCGGTAATAGCTGAAATAGCCGTCGCTATGGTGGTTAACGTATCACCGCCTTCATCTGCATCAATAGTAATCTCTTCTCGTGTTATGGTGTCCGTGCTGGTATTGATAACTCTAATATATATTTTCCCGTCGGTTACGGGTGGGTTAAAATCGGCCAGCTCTTCATCCGCCATTGACCAGCCAGTCAGCTGGGTAAATGAGCCATCTGAACCCACTCCCTGAACATGGAATTGATTTATCTGTTGAATTATTGCGCTTGCTAAACTGTCCAGGTTGCTGTGAACGTCAGAGATAAGGTCATTTTTTAACGACAAGAATCCTCCGAGTCGTCCGCCTTGCACGTTTGTGTTATAGCTGTACATGCCGGCGATGGAAACACCAAGGCTGCCGCCGGTAATCAAACCCACCTCCAGTTCAAAAGCAGTGGTGCCTGACACAGCAGGTATTCCAGCAATGCTGACGTTAACTGTGCCGTGCTCTTGAGCCTGGGTCTCTAACCCCACCAATTCCGACAGCTCTGCTATGCGCTGGTCTCTTTGGTCACGCAAATTGTTGGTCTTTCCACCGGTCATTTCTCTTCTTTTTATTTCGCCGTTGAGTTCAGCAGTCTGGCTTATCAGTGTATTAATCTGCTCGATGGTGTTTTCAGCTTCCAATTTAATCTGGTTTTCCAACGTGTTCAGAAATCCTCCTAATGTTCTAAACTGATCGGCCAGAGTCTCGGCAGTGGTTACAGCCTGGTTTTGCCAAATGGCTTCTGTGGGATGGGCGCTGAGGTCTTGCAATGCGTTGAAAAATTCGTCTATAGCTGCGCTCAAACCACCGCTGGTTGAGAGTTCTCCGAAGGCGTTTTCGACCGAACGCAGCGTGGTAAGCTCCTGTGAGACTTGATCTGATAACGACTGCTGGCGAAGAATCTCCTTCTCCAAAAGATTGTCGATCATTCTGGTGATACTGGTGACATCTACACCCCCTCCCAATATAACGTCACCGATTTGCGCTGAATAGGCAGGAGCCAGATTTACTCTCTGACGGTGGTAGCCATCAGTAGCTGCATTGGCAAGATTGTTGCCAATTATGTCAAAGGCCTTCTGAACTGCACTGAGGCCGCTCATCCCTATGGAGAAACTATCCATCTCTTAACTCCATTTATCCTGCACCAATTGACCCAGCACCAAAACGGCGTGAGCCGAAGCTCTTTTAGTGCGGGACTCAAAACTGCAAATTTACAAGAGACGTGTCAGTTTGCCGTCTGGTTGCACCATTGGAGTTGTAGTAAACCACATCGCTTTTGCCGAGGTCGAAGATACTCTTCAAAAGCAGGTTGTTGAATCTGGTGCATTCGGACAAAAGCAAAGCGGTGCTCAAATGTTCTTTCTTAAGTTCCATAATCAATGATTTTAACTTTGCTTTCATCCGGGTCACTTGAGCTTTTTTTTCTTCTGGCAGACTGGCTTCGATCGACGATAGAGTCATTTGCTCGAGGTTACAGCCAAGAGCATCCGCCAAATCTTTTCGTATTGACTGCCGTTTCAATTCATGGCTTCTATAGCTGCCCGACTCGGCCTGGATGCTCTCAAGTAGTCTGCCCAAGGCGGCATCGTCGCGCTTAACAACCAGGCTGCGCAGCTCATTTAGTTTCAACAGACTCTCTTGGATATGCTGGCTGTCTTTGTCAAGAGCGGCCAGCAGCTCATCGACTTTATCTTCTATTTCAACCGCTGTTGCTTTCATACCTTCCCGTCCATTGGTTGGGTCGGCGGGTTTGCCTGGTCAGCATTGGTCAAGAACTTGTATATATCCTTCCACAGTCCGAAACCGCCGTTGTTTGCAATATCGCGGGCCAGGTATAGCCAAAATATTCCCTGAACCTGCTTGGAAGCTCCATCTTTGTCAAAGCCCCAGTCCCCGATAGTATTTTTCATTTCGTCCAGCAGTTTATTGAGTAAAACCGATTCAAAATCTTTGGCTATTTGTTTTTTCTTCTCTTCTGAAAAACCGTCGAGTCTCGATTTATCAAGATGCTCCAGCGGTGCCGGCGGTGAGACAGGCTCGGTTAATATCAATTTGGCGCTATCCATAAAATTGCTCCCGGATTCTGTCCTACATTATCACCAGCTTGGCTTGAAGGGCACCGGCTTTTTTCAAGGCATTAAATATCGCTATCATGTCTCTCGGTGTTGCTCCTATGGCATTGAGAACCTTGGCCAATTCTGAAACGGTGACCGCCCTGGACACAGGAATCAAATATGCATCCTTCTCTTCAACACCTATTATCGTTTCTTCAACAACTTTTGTTTCGCCGGCATCGGAGAAAGGTGCGATGGGTTGCGAGACGATTGGCATTTCTTTGATTTTTATAACGAGACTGCCCTGGGAAATCGCTACTGCAGATATGCCGACGTTTTCTCCGACCACAATGGTGCCGGTGCGCTCGTTAATAACAACCACCGCAGGGATATCAACCTTAACTTCGGGCTTTGTGATATCGACGATAAAATCGACTATACCCGTGTGACTGATTTCGCTGGGAACTTTAACTTTGACAGTCCCGGCGTCAACCACTATTGCACTGTCCGGATAATCCTGGTTGATGACTCTGCTGATTCGTTCGGCAGTTGAAAAATCGTTGTTTCGCAGATTAAGCGTGATAATCCTGTGGCCGGCGATATATTCAACAAATGTAGCTATCTCTTCTTTTTCGACTATCCCTCCGCCGGGAATTCGCCCGACTGTCTGGTGATTCTTTGTAATTGAAGCTTTATCACCTACTACTGTCCAGCCGCCAATCGAAACTCCTCCTTGGGCTACAGCGTAAACCTGGCCATCAAGACCTTTTAATGGTGTCGGCAGAAGCATTCCGCCTTGAAGGCTTTTGGCGTCTCCCACGGCAGAGACGTCAACGTCGATCTGCGAGCCTTCACGAGCAAAAGGACCCAACTCTGCTGTGGCCATAACTACCGCAACATTGCCGCCGGTCAAATCCGAAGGGGAAAGAACCAGCCCTGAATCCCTCAATATATTCGTCAGCATTTGTCGCGATAGCAGTGTCGTATCGCCGTTGCCGGCCAGACCAATAACTAAGCCAACACCTCTGAGTGGATTGCTGCGAATCCCTTGGATATCAACGATATCCTTTATTCGTTCGCATCGCCCAACGCTGACCATAAGTGTACAGGCCATAAGTGCACAAGTCATAAGTGGGACCCTAACCCCAAAATAGTGCGTTTGAGAACCCCGTACCATTGTGCTCTTTTGCTGTTTTGCCCTTTTGCTCTTTGTTGATTTCATAAGCCATTACTCTCAAAAAAAGTATGCAAATGACATAATTAAAACGGCCAAATGATGTCAAATATCGTTCCGAGCCAGCCCGGCTTAGTGTATGGCGCCGCGACACCTGTATTTTTAGTAACAAGACTAAAGTTTGCAACCTGTTCGCTCTTAACTGTGTTATCAAACGCGATATCACTTGGCCTGACTATGCCGCTTACCTCGATGGTTTGTATATCACCTGCGATATTACGGCTGCGAGTACCCATAATCACAAGGTTGTGATTTGGCAGAACGTCTATGACGACTACGGTGATGAGATCCTCAAAGCTACGTTCGTCTTTGTAGTCAGCCGTGCTGTTCAACTTATTGCCGGATTGGGCGCTTAGACCGAACTCACCGAGGTCGGCGAAACCGCCTACATCTCCATTAAAAGTGGTTGACCGGTCAGTGTTCTTCTTCAGATCTCTTTTTGCTTTGTTATCGACTTTACTGTCTTCAGTGATCTTAATGGTCAGGATGTCGCCTATCTGATGAGCCACATCGTCGGCGTATAGAGTTCTCATATTTTTGCCCCTCTTGGCCCAGATAGAACCTGCTTGTGTGTCTGTTACTGGCAGGGCTAAGCTGAGTGCAAAAAAAGTTAAGACCAGCACTAAGACTATTTTACTGTTCATTGTTTCTCCTTCTAAAAAATAGGTTCCACAGTTCCGTCTTCATTGACTCTGGCTAAGATTATTCGTTGCGAGTCTGCGTTTCGCACTTTTATATATTCACCGGCACGGGCCTCTTGCATAGTTTTTCCGATAGCTGTAACCAAAAGCCCCGGCCTTTGGATTCGAATTACAACATTTTGATTTCGCTTAACAATAATTGAAGACTTGACAGGGCCTAACATATGTGGACGAAGCACGGTGTTTGCCGGCAGCGGGCGTTTGGCGAGCAGGCCATAGGGCGGCCTCCAATCGACAGGCTCAGGATAGTCCGATACGGTCTTTTCTATCTTGACATTCTCGGGACTGATAATCACACCTATGGGAATATCAGCCAGTGCTACCGCTCTGTGGCAATTGTACTTTAACTGGAAAGTTACCTCGCGTACCCCGATTCTTTTGCCGCCGGAAAGAACACCAATCTCAACCCTCGCTTGGCTTCTTATGCTGCTGTGGACTAATCGAAGAGAGAATTTTATATCTTTGTTCGTCTCGCCGATAAAGAAATCTTTGGGCATCCGTATTGGATTCCACTGACAAACTGAAGCACCGGGAGGATTTTGTTCGAGGAAGGAACTTGCCAACTTAACAAATTCGCCGCTACTGATGGTCTGCCGTTGCTGTCTTACTGTTATTTGTTCCGCACCTTTTAATATTACTTTCGATGCTGGGATTCCGTTGCAAGCCAGTCTGCTCAGGACCATTTTTCTGTCAATGACGATTTCCTGACCCAGTTTTGAAATCTGCCCTAAGATTATTTCGCTGGCCTTGGCTGCAAGTCCGTTCTCAGGCGGATTGCCCCGGATTATGCCGACTTGGCCAAGCCTGAAGGGGACTCCAAACGCGTTATCTCGCGTTTGGGAGCCCGGGCAAGTGTCTTTGATTGTAACCTCTCTCGGGAGGTAAACCTTTAGAGTAGGGTCCTTCTGTGAGTCATTGGTTTTGTTATTCGCTGATACCCGGCAAAATTGAGCTGGCGTTGCCAGACAAATTATTATGATTATGATAATGTTAGCTGTTTTGCTGTTCATTATGATTCCTTATGTAGCTATTTGATTTGCGGTTCGGAGCATATCATCGCCTGCCCTTATTGCGCGGGAGTTTATCTCGTATGCTCGCTGGGCGGTTATAAGGTTGACAAGTTCGCTCACCATCTGGACATTGGATTTTTCGAGAAATCCCGACTGGATAATGCCGAAACCAGTTTCTCCCGCCGTGCCGGTCGTAGGTGTACCGCTCGCTTCGGTCTCGGCCAAAAGATTATCTCCTTCGCTCGAAAGACCTGACGGATTGGGAAATCGGGCCAATTGGAGAGTACTTACAACCGATTGCGTTCCCGCAGAATCGGTAACGTTAACGCCTCCATCTTTGCCGATATCAATCGAAACCGCGTCTACGGGAACGCTGATGGCCGGCTCTAAGGGGTATCCGGTGGTGGTAACTAATTGGCCGTCGGCGTTTATTTGCAGCGCTCCATCGCGGGTATACCTTAAATCACCGTTCGGCAAAATTACCTGAAAGAAGCCCTCGCCTCTGATGGCTATATCGAGCTTGTTCCCGGTATTTTGAAACTCACCGGCGCTAAAAACCTTTATCGTCGATGCAACCCGGACGCCACCTCCTATTTCCAAACCACTGGGAGAGGTTACACCCGCAGCCACTTCTGTGCCGGGTTCGGCCAGCTCGACGTAAAGCAGGTCCTGAAAATTGATTTGGCTTCGCTTGAAGCCCGTTGTGTTGATGTTGGCAAGGTTATTGGCAATTACGTCCACCATCATCTGTTGGGCCGTCATACCTGTCGCCGCAGTGGAAAATGCTCTTAACATAATATTGTTCTCCTGAAGGGGCAGGCCGATGTACCTGCCCTTACCCTTGAAATTCCTTAGCCCATAGCTACACTCATAATACTATCCGACGCTTCCTGTGTGGCTGTAATGGACTTCATATTTGCCTCGTAGAGGCGTGCAACCATTATCATATCCACTAATTCATCTATAATCTTAACGTTGGAGGCCTCCTGATAGCCCTGTTTTACGACTATGTTTACGGCTGCAACCGGCACTATATTCGCATCCGGCATCCGGTAGCAGTTCTCGCCGGCTGACGCAAGTTTGTCTTCGTCGTCCTGGAAGTCAACCAATCTGAATTTTCCGATAGCTGTGCCGCTGGCACCGATGCTTCCATCACTTGAGATATTCAGTTGCGAGATTCCCACATTGGTCGGTATCGTGATTGGGCCTGCCTCGCCTGCCACGATTCGTCCCTGAGAATCCACTATTTGCCCATTTTGGTTTGCAGAGAATATGCCGTTGCGGGTGTAAAGCGGCCCTTCGGGCGTTTCTACCACAAAAAATCCCTTACCCTGTAGAGCTACATCTAACGGCCGACCTGTCTCGACGATGTTGCCCTGGGAAAAATCAAGTGCCCAGTTCAATTCAACACTCCCGGGAGAGTACGTTTCGACTGCAGCCGGTTGTTCATCAAGGATTTTTGAAAATGCGTTGCATCTCCGTTTGTATCCGACTGTGCTCACATTGGCCAGGTTGTGAGTAATTATCTCGAATTCCTGTGTGAGTGCTTCAATACTTGTACTGACTTGATCCATAATCCCTGCCATTTCAGACTCCTTGCACAGCCGCTGATTCCAGAGCGTTTTCCTCAGTCCCCTCCGTGTTGCCGGTAGAGGCTGAATCATCCTGACCATCGACGCTGGCTCTTGCCGAAGCTGCATTGGCGGCGCGGATTAGCTCATTAACGTCTGAGTCACTGAGGCCTGTCAGTTCAACTGCTATTGACAGACCATTTTCCGTGGCCCTGACGCGCCTGACCTCGCCAATATCTTCTACTATTTTTGAAGGTGTCGTTTCTCTGTCTCGCACCAAAATAGCGGGCATCGAAGCGCTTTCTTGGTACGGGATTGAATCGGCGTCCTTTACTTCATCCAAGCTGAATGCTACCAAAACTCTCTCGCCCGCCTTCACTTCCAGCGGGGCCTCTATGCGCAGACCGGGGCCGCCCAGCTCAGTAACAATCGCAGGTATAAATTCCGGTAGTCCCCACTTGTTGCCGGAGACATTTGCCAACCTTGGCCCCAGCGTTCTTACGAATGGAAAGCGCATGATGAAGGCCGGCTTGTTTACCGGAACACGCAAAAAACGCCGGCGATTAATGAACCGTATGTTATCACTGTGATTCAAAACCAGAATGTTACCGTTGCAGCTAACTACAGAAGTGTCGAATTCCCAAACTGAAGCGCCGAAATAAAACCGAGCACGCCAGAGCTCGCCCGGCTTGCTTTCCAACGGCGTTGTCAATTTGACGGTAAGTTCCATGTTGTCGTTTTTTATAACGGTGGACTCAATATCAACTAAGTCGGGTGTTTTACGGCGGGTTATATGAAGTTTTTTACCTATGGGAATTTGCCTGCTGCTCAGTCTTCTCGATTTCGCTGGCGAGCCTATTGAGGCGGAAGTTTTTTTCTGGAAGCCAAGCTTTTCACGCAGGAACGACAGTTCAGTTCTTAACCATTTGCTTTTTTCGGCTTCTTGCCGGGCAAGACTTTCTTCTACCATTTTGGCTGCTCCGTTGTTAAAAGCCCTGGGCATAGTAAAAATGGCCTCGCATCTCTTCAGTCCTGCTTTACGTGCTATCTCAAGCAGGATTTCACGCTCGCGCTTGCTCAAACCCCTTCTTTCAGCATACTTAACAAATAACTGCTCGTTAAGCTTTCGTTCCTGTGCCGCTCGATTATAGCTGACCATCAGGAGCGCTATAGTTAATATGATTATGGCAGCGGTTCCCGTTAGAATAAACCATTGTTCGGTCATAAAGTCGGTACTAAAGCGGCCTGCAGCCCCCCACCGTTCCACCGGTGTAAGCGCCAAAACAACAACATTATACCCTGCTGTTATTACAGGTGCTGTTGTCATCTTAAACTTCCAAAGGGGCTTCCCATTTTGCAATAAGTCGCAAAATGGGAACCCAGTTACTATCTGACAAGATTGGTCAGTTCTCGCAATATTTCATTGGCAACTCTAATGGTCCTTGCGTTGGCCTGGAAGCCGTTTTGGGCCTGGATCATATTGACGAATTCGGTCGCCACATCGGCGTTGGATTTCTCCAATGCCCCACCGTGAATGGCCCCGGCACCGCCGCTCAAGGCCTGCGTGGCTATAGCCCCACCTGAGTTGGCCGAGAAGTTGAAGTAACCACCGCCCTGGCTTTCCAGAGCTGCCGGGTTCTGGAATAACGCTATCATAAGCGTTGCAATGTTTTTCTTGATACCATTGGAGAAAACACCAATAATGGTACCTCCACTATCGACCGAAATTGACGAAAGGCTGCCTGCTTCATAACCATCCTGTTCTCTTGCTACTGCGGTGGAATTTCCGGCGAACTGTGTCAAGCCATCCAGCTGACCTGTAGTACCCATGTTGACCGTCATGACTTGTGGATTTGCGGTATCGTGTCCAAACGTTACCGTAAATGTGGCTGTATCCGAGCCGATCAAGCCGGAGAAAGAACCGTCGCTCGCAGCAAAACCGATATCTTCAATTCGCCGCGCGCCCATATCTACCGCATAGACATCACCGGTAATTGAGGTCATTACCATATCCCAGGTGTTGGCCGTATTTGTTCGAACGAATGCACCTGAGAGAACGTGTTTGCCGCCCTGAGTGTCATAAACCGTGATGTTAATTGGCTTAACTTCTTCGCCGCCGACAGCTGATATTTCAAAATATGCCGGCATTGTAAGTGTACCATCCCCACTCCAGGACATAGCTATGTCAGACTTGCTATAACCGGCAGTGGTATCGGTTATTGTTAATTGCCCGTGGACTAGACTTGCCGTTGCCTCGCTGCCGAGAACGCCTTGCACGGCCCGGCCCTTTGTTGTTTCTGCAACTGTAACTGTCCCGCCTCCCAGGTCGATGTCATTAACTATTAGCAGGGGAACATCTGTCTCTTCCACCGCTGCACCGTCGAACGTAACAATAACATTGGCTGTCCCAAGAGGGCCGTCGGCGACAGTAACATCATCAATACCGGTCAATGCTTCCAGCGCAGTTTCAATTTGAACGGCGGTAGCATTGTAGCCCATCGTACCAGTCGTTTCGGAGCCGAAGCTCAGAGTGAATGTACCGCTTGTAGCCGTACCAGTAATCGTCTGCACTTCGTCAACCCCGGGAGTGCCCTCATCGGTGTTCAGCCAGGTCAGGACGTCCCCCAGCGTAGTGGTTGAGGTAACAGGCATCGTCAGGTCGACCGACGGGCTTGCGCTCGATAAGGCGGTGCCATCCGGTTTATAACCTGAGAAGGTGAGTGTGCCCGAGTTCAGCGTTCCGGTATATTGGTCGAGGTCTGCGAGTCTTGTGGTTGCCGTAGCCGTGGTGCCGTTATTGGTGGTATATGCCACATTCGATTTTACTACATTGGTTTGCGCTGTAGGAAATGTTGAATCGGCGCTTAGGTTGCCGACCACTCTTATTTCAGACGTAGCGTTTGCAGCCATCGCTACATCGTAGGGAACATGAATATTGCTGTCGCCGGCGGTCTGGAAACCTTCACTTACACCTACCGAGCCGATACGCTGAACAAGATAGCCTGTCGCGGGGTCAACCAAATTTGAGTCTGCATCAATGGCAAAAGCGCCTGCGCGAGTGTACACGTCTTTCGAACCGTCATTCACCACAAAATAGCCTTCCCCTTCTATCGCCAGATCCAGCGGATTGCCCGTATTTACGAGATTGCCCTGTGCCATATTTGGAGAAATACCGGATATGCCAACACCACTGCCCATCTGCTGGGGATTGGTACCGCCGATCGTACTCGTCGGCTGCGACGCCTTTTTTATCGTTTCGCTCAGCAGTTCCGAGAAGGTTATCCTGGTCGCCTTAAAAGCGGTAGAACTGACGTTGGCTAGGTTGTTGCCGGCTACATCGAGCATTTTTTGGTGGGCCTGCAGCCCGGTAACCCCCGCTGATAATGCAAAACTCATTTTTGTTTCTCCTTATTTTCTTAATCTAAGATCGATTTTAGTTTTCTACCAATATAACAGCACTCAAGCTAAGGGTATATTCCTGCATCTCTTCACCTTCACCTACGTTTACTCCTAAGAGAACCTCCTGTGTTTCAGGATCATGGAAAACAGAATCAACTATACCTACCTTTTGGTCGAGTTCACCGGTAATTTCGTCTTGCGAGTAGAACGTAACAGTTTTATCCAATAATGAATTTGCATAGTTGCGTTGTGTAGTAGTCAGCACCTCTGTAAAACTTGCGTTCATTGTTTCAAGCTGCTGCAGTTGTGAGAACTGTGCTAACTGGGAAGCCATTTCGTTATTGTCCATCGGTTCCAGAGGGTTTTGGTTTTGCAGTTGTGCTACCAGAAGATTGATATAATCCATTTGGATGCTACTGGCTGTGTTTGTTGATAATGGATCCATAAGTTTTTCCACCTTCTTCAAAAGCCAAAACTACACAAAGTTGTTTTTGAACAATGCTGCTCAGCACTACACTGGCACGAGCGGCAGATTAAATTTAGCAATTGTTGTGCCACGTTGGAACCATTGCCGGTTTCGCGACAGATAACTTCTTGTTGCAACCAGCGTTAGAAAAAATGAAAATATTGAAATCAGTTTTGTTACGAGATTCTGTCGGAGGATAAATTTTCCTGTGTCCCAGAAAATTCTGCCGGTTTCGGCTTGATGTTTGCGCCGGATATTCCTGCAATTTTATTTTTTGTTGACCGTGTTGCACCAAAAGTCCTATAAGGTGGACCTTGTGTTCATCAAGTGACATTGAGAGGTCCCATAAAATGACGCTACCTACCCGAGTTGATTAGGCGACCCAAAGAAGTCCTATAAGAAATGCCTCTGTCTCACTACGAACTTGTCTTGTCATTTCCGCTTTTTGGTTTTGCCGGAGTGTCCTATAAAACTATCAAACAAAGTCAATGCATCGTTGGGTATAACAAAATCAGTTAGATTATTGGCCGGTCCCATAAAAAATTAAAGTTGGTGGCACTGTTTGTCGATTTACTGGGCATCCAGAAAAAATAACAACGCCATAATAAAACCTATTAGTTTTAGAACGGAGATAGTTTTGCGCAGAATTCTTGCTGTAGGCAAGGAAGCGGATGTTCAGCAATTAGCTCGGCGGGTTGGCCAAGAAGTATTTGTAGCCGATGACCTGGCTGAGGCTCTGGATATCGTTAAGACAGTCAATCCAAATTTAATTCTTTTTGACCATCAGTTCAGCCCAAGTCATATCCACGAATTCCTTAATATGACCTGTAAACATTCGATAGACGTCCCTGTTGTGGTCGTCGGCAGCGATGGAAATGATACTGAGTCACTTGCAGAGTTCGTGCAGATGGGGGCCTATGACTATCTGCAGGGAAAGCGAGATTACGACCGGCTGGAGCAGATTGTAAATCGGATAAAAAATGAGCCGAAGACTGTTGACTCCGAGAGGAACATAAGTGATTTCTTTGCCGAAGACTTAGCCGGCTCTGTTTCTATGGTCGGCCGTAGTAAAGCGGTCCTCAATACTCTTAAAATGATTAAACTTATCGCAGCCAGCCGATGCAATCCGATTTTGATACTTGGGGAAACGGGCACGGGCAAGGAGCTGGCGGCTAAGGCAATACATACTCTGAGGCATCCCAGCGAGCAGTTTGTAGCTGTAAATTGTGCAGCTCTAACGGCAAATCTGCTGGAAAGTGAGCTCTTCGGCCATGTCAAGGGCTCTTTTACCAGCGCTGACCGTGAGAAAATGGGGCTATTGGAGTTGGCCGGGGCCGGGACGGTCTTGCTTGATGAAATAAGTGAGATGCCGATAGACCTGCAGGCTAAATTGCTGCGTGTCCTTCAGGAAAGAACCTTTCGAAAGGTCGGAGGTATCAAAAATATCGCCTGCGACGCCACGATAATAGCTACGAGCAATCGCGATCTCAAAGGCGAAGTTCAGGCAGGCTGCTTCCGACGTGACCTTTATTATCGTTTGAATGTCTGTCCTGTTACTATCGCCCCGCTTAGAAAGCTTGAGCGAAGAGAAGACATCCGGCTTTTGGCTGAATACTTTCTCAAGACATCTACTATCTGCCCAGAGAAGCGCAATAAGATAACATCCCTGACTAAATTAGCTATTGAGGCCTTGGAGAGACACAATTGGCCCGGCAACGTCCGTGAACTGCGTAATGTGATTGAAAGGGCGATCCTGCTGGAAACAACGGACAAAATAGGGCTAAACAGCATTGTAATTGATCCAACTGAGTACGGCCAGGTATCGGACAACCCAATAGCCGGCCTCATCAAAGGTTTTTCGTTGGCAAAGGCCGAACGCGAGCTGATTTCTCTGGCTCTGCGTGAAACAGGCTGGCAAAAGACACGGGCCGCTGCTCTTCTTGGCATAACCAGAGCAACTCTATATGCCAAGGTCAAGCAGTACAATATCGAAAAGGATTCGTCTGTTGCGGCTGACCGCGCAGAAGAAGAGCAAAATGAAGCTTCAGCATCGCCCCGGTCTCTGTCAGAAAATCTGTCGGTTCGTATAGAATCCTGACATTTCTTTGTAATGCGAACGGCCTCATCTAACATGATAAGCCGATTTTTCGGGCCAAAAGTCTCTAAACACATCTGCCCTGCCACCTGTAGCCGAGTCTGGCACAATTATTGCTGTTCTCTTAAAAAGGGTTGTGAAATACGCCCTCATATTCTTTGTGGACTGTGTTGACTGGTCCCGATTTATCGGGCCTGCGTTGAGGGCGAAGTTGGAAGCTATGGCGGCGGAAGAAGATAAACGGACTATTATCGAGAATTCGCGCAAAGCGGGGGTCCAGGAGAACCCCGATGGGTCGGTGCCATTGGACCACGAATTATTTGCGGGCGAAGTTCACGAAGAACTCTCGGAACGTGAGGCATTCGCTGGAGACGAAGATTTTTACAAATTTTTGGCGGATTCCGCCCAGCCTGCTGTAGCTCAGCATGCTGTAGCTCAGCAGCCTGCCGGCGCAAGCCAATCTCCGCCGGAGCCGGTTCAACGCAAACCTCAGCGTATCTCGACTCTCCAGAAGGTCCTCATTGCCAGCATTATTGGGATTGGGGCAATGTTGCTGTGCGGGCTGTTGAAACCTTTACTATGGCCTCTTACCGACATTACAACACACACTGTTCAACAACCACCTTCTTCTGAACCACCAGTTGAAGATATCGCACAGGTAGAACCCCAGCAAATACAAGAACCGGAAGTTGAGCCTCCACCGACACAACCCTTGTCTTTGAAGGTTGCTCAAGACTTCTATTTGCAGAAGGATTATGACAAAGCTTATGACATCTACAACCGGCTTCAGCAGAGTCTTCCAGCGGGTGCCCAAGAGGAATTGCCAAAAGATTTTCTTCAGCTGAAGATGGCTTTGTGTTTGAAAAAAACAGGCAATTCCGACCGGGCCAACGATTCATTCAGAACACTTTTACAAAGTCGCTCACCTGTTGTAAGGCTGGTTGCCAGTTATCAGCTAAGCTTGTTTGAAATGGAGAATGAGCAGTATTTAAAAGCAAGGGCCAGGGCTTATCAGACGATTGCCTTAATCGGGGTTGTGGATCCCAGCCTTGGCGCCGACGAGTTTGCTTCTGCGAGGGACTCCGCCTTGCCTGTCTCGGCTTGGCCGAGCCAAGACGAGTGGGAGCCAGAAGCAGGGGATAAGCACTGGGCTTTGTCGCTGCGACGTGATTGTCACTTTCTGGTGGCTGAGTCGATGACCAGAAATATCCTTTCGCTTTGCGATGCCGATACAGACCTTCCTGGAAAGTTGTGGGGTAATTATGCTGAGCTTGATCCTTTCACCGGCCTAAACGAGGCCCAACTGCGAGGCCTTTTGAACTCCGGCTCGGAACAATTAAGCAAAGGATTGCTTGGCCCGCGGATTCGCAAGCTCGAGCGTCAGGGTGCCTCGCATCGTTGGTCGGTTGTTTGTCATGGGGCATCAATTGAAGAGCTGTTGATAAGATTTGCCGCTAATGCTGATCTTGATATTTCCTGGGTCTATAGCAAGATGCCACCCATAGAAGAAACAAGGGATGCTATTCGCAAAAGGCCGGTGAGTTTGTCTCTGCCAGCGGTGACTGCCCAGCAATTTGTCACAATGGCGGCCGGACATGTTGGCTTGCTGGCACATCTTGATGCCGAAGGACTCGTAAATATTTCTGATCCAGCCGATTATTCCTCGCTGTCAGAGCACATATCTTTGCTTATCCGGGAAACAATTTCAATTTGGCAAAAATTTTTATTTACGTTTCATAACGACCAACGTGTCCCTAACGCCCATTTTGCTCTGGGACTTTTGCAAACCCAAGAAGGCCGGGTTAGCGAATCAATCGCGGAATACAAATTAGTGGCCAATCGCTTTTCACACACATCTTTGGCGCCCTTTGCCTTGTTAAACTCAAGCAAACTGAAAGTTGATCTTCATGACTATGCCGGCGCCCGCGAAGATTTGATTCAGCTCGTTGAGCAATATCCTGATGTCGAATTTTATGGCCGGGCTTGCTTGAATCTTGCTGATGTCACGACGAAAGTCGGACTTTTCCATGAAGCTGAACGGCTCTATCGCAAAGTTTACTATCTTGGTTTGTCTTTGGAATCGCGGGCTGTCTCTGCCCTCGGAGCAGGCAGATGCTGCTACGAGGAAAATGACTATGAAAATACGGCCAAGTGGCTGACTCAATATATCAAACTCGCCGGAGACGGCCCAAGCAGGGATTACTTGTATTCAGCCTATCTTCTCTTGGGCAAAACTAACCTGGCATTAGGAAAACCTCAGCAAGCCCGCGATGCTTTTCAATCCGCCTTAGGCGGATTGGCAGGGCAGCTTACCAGAGAAGAGAGTATGGAGACTATCTCGGCTTTGGTTGAAGCCCATATACAACTGGAGGATTTCGTCGGGGCTCTTGTACTATTAGAGAACACACGTTCCTGGCATTTCTCGAAGGTCGAATCTATCGAGATATTACTGCTCAAGAGCAGAGTTCTTCGTTCTATGGGCCTGGTTGATAAAGCTATTACGGTACTTGGCGACGAGGTGGAATATTTACCTGACTCTCAGTTAAAAGTCAGAATGTTTTTCGAGTTAGCAAACTGCTTAATCGACAAGGGGAATTTGGAATCTGCCCGTGAGAAGTTAACGAAGGTTCTTGTCATGGTCAGCCCGGGGCTTTTGGCGTACGAAATAGCTCTTAAATTGGCAGAGGTTTGTTTGAGACTCAATCAGAACTCTCAAGCCATTTCTATTTGCTTGCAGCTTTTAGATTCGGACCCCTCAGCGCCGGTTTCGCAAAAGGCCCTGGAAATTCTGGCAACAGCTTATAACCGCCAGAAAAATTATGACAGAGCAGCATTGGCTCTTTTGGGCCGGTGGCAGGAGGACGAAGCCACGAGTGAAAGGACAATAAATGAAAGTCCAGTTCCCACAAGCCAATGATTTGCAGGAGCCTGATAAAACAGGATAGGCAACATAATGAAGGTTAAAACTAAAAATTTTAAGCCAAGCTCAATGCCGGATGCTTGTAGTGGGAGTCGAGAATCGAGAATCGAGAATCGAGGGTCGCTTTGCGTTTTTCGCTTCTTTTGCATTTCGTTTTTAGCTCTTTGTTTCCTTACACCTTTTGCCGGCGCTAAAATTTCATCAGGACAAGCCGACCCGAATAATCACCTCCAACGCCAATTGTGGCAGGCCGCGATTAGTATTGCTAAAGTCGAGCAGGATAACGTAAGCAAAAACGAACTTAAGCGAATAATCGAGCAAATTCGCTCCATTGAATTTAAGCCCCGCAAGCAGCCCCCTNNGATACAGCGGTGCCGAAAAAACCTGAGAAAAAAGAAACCAAGCCCAAACTGCCATACGAGCCGATAACCAACCAAACTTTACAAATGCTCAGGAACCTATCGCAACATCCTGACGAACTGGACAAGCCTTTTGAGCTGGCGGAGGTTTTGTTTCTTAACGGGAGTCTAAAAGAAGCGACCGTTTTTTACCGGGAAGCTCTCAACCGCAGGAGCCTGGATGACACCGACTCGGCTCAGGACAGAGCCTGGATTTTATTTCAAATAGGCAGCTGCCTGCGGAATGATGATTTGCCGACGGCGCTGAACATTTACAGACAACTGGTTATGGAATACCCGGATTCACTGTGGACGGATTTGGCTAAAACCCAGTGCCAATTAATCGCCTGGTATCTCAAGGACGAACCGCGGAAGTTGATTGCTGAATGCAAATTATAGATTATTGGGATTCTATTTTGTCCCGCACTAATTAGGCGAGCCCTGGCGTGAGCCCCGTTAGAAGCTGACGGCTTACTTCTAACAATGGGGTGAGCCTAAGCTCGATTGGTGTGGGATCGCAAGACGGGATTTCCTTTAATAGCAAACGGAGTATGCTGGAAGTGAGTAAGGCTGAAATAAACAACGTGAGCGCAGGTCAACAAAGAGAGTCGGATTCCCATTATGTCCGCCATCGGGCCGAACACAAAACCGAGGCCGAGGATATTGCGAATGTACTGATAGCTGATAGCGACCCTGAGCTGGCCCGATTTATGCTTAAGATTCTGGCTCGCAAAGGAATCCGCGGATATCTCGCCAACGATAAGAACAGCGCAATCGACTTTCTCAACGCGAATAGTTGCGATGTTGTATTTACCAGTGACAGAATAAGCCCCCAGGCGGTTCTGTCCATTCAGCCGCAGGAGGGATTTGAGTTGCTTGAGAAAATCAGGGCAAATTGGCCGGAACTGCCGGTGGTTATGCTAACAAAAGCCGAAAGGGCAAGCTCGCAAAACCAGCAACGGACTATTGAGATGGCGGTCAAGGCCGTTCGCCAGGGCTGTTGTGATTTTCTGATCAAACCACTCGACTGTGAAAAAGTAGAAAGCCTTCTGGATACTTTGCTACCTAACCAGAGCGTCTCAACGATAACTTCAGCTCACGAGGACACCCGCTGCCTTTATCGGATTGTGGGCAGAAGTGCAAGCCTGGTTCAAACCGTCGAGTTGGCGAAAAGAGTCGCTCCCACCTCGGCGCCGGTTTTAATAAGTGGTGAAAGCGGAACAGGCAAAGAGCTGATCGCTTATCTCATCCATCACGAGAGCAGAAGAGCGCAAGGGCCGTATATCAGAATCAATTGTGCGGCGTTAAGTAGTTCTCTTCTCGAAAGCGAGCTGTTTGGCCATGAGAAGGGCGCCTTCACCGGCGCCTATAGTCAGCGCAAAGGCCGATTCGAAATGGCTCATGGTGGAACTCTGCTCTTGGATGAAATTACCGAAACACCTGTAAAATTTCAAGCCAAGCTGTTGCGGGTGCTCGAGCAACAGGATTTTGAACGTGTTGGCGGAAATGAAAGTGTTAGAGTCGATGTTCGAGTAATAAGTACTACCAATAAGGATTTATTGCAGGAAGTTCAACAGGGCCGGTTCCGTCAGGACCTCTATTATCGGCTAAGCGGAGTAAGATTAGTTATTTGTCCTTTGAGAGAACGTAAGAAGGACTTGTTAGACCTCACATGGTATTTTGTAAATCTTTATGCACGGCAAGTGCAGCGTCATATCACTAAGCTCGACCCTGCGATGATGGACATTTTCGCTAAATACTATTGGCCAGGCAATGTCCGGCAATTGCGGAATGTTGTGCGAACATCGCTGATTTTAGGGGTTGGCCAAACCTTGTCGTTAGCTGATGTCTCGTGGCTCTTTGATGAATTGCAACCGCTCCCACAGGAAAAGAGCTCGATTTTCGATTCTCAATCCTCGAATCTCGTTGGTCGAGCATCCGGTATCGAGCGTCCGGCATCGAGCTTGTTTCCATTAGATAGTCCTCCGGTCTCAGGGCTGGGAGGAGTACCGCTCGAGCAGATAGAGCGGCGGGCGATCCTGGATACTTTACACCAGACAGGAGGCAATCGGACGAAAGCCGCAAAGGTCTTAGGCATCAGTGACCGAACGCTGCGGGACAAAATACACCGGTATCAGCGACAAGGTTGTTTGCAGTCAGTTTGATAAAAACATTTTCATGACAGATATTTGAGGTGAAAAATGGCAGATACAGATGAGACAAAAGAGCAGGAAAAGCAGGAAGATTCAAAAGCGGAAAAGAGCGGTGAAGAGTCCTCACGCGGCCGGTTCTTGCAGTGGATAATAATGGCTGCTGTTGTAGTACTTTTCATCGGTGCCGGTTTCGGACTCAGTCGGTTAGTTGCTGGTTCCGGAACGACCGAGACAGCCGGGGCTTCCGAACAAGACCAGTTAGTTCAGATAGAAGACCTGACAGTGGCCGGTTCGGCAGCCGGCTCTCAAAAAACCTGGTATTATGATTTAGAGCCCGTTGTGGCAAATCTTGATGTACCTGAAGCGACACGCTATATCCGAGTATCTTTAACACTCGAGATAAGTTCTGAGGTGGACGAAGAGAAAGGCGCTGCTTTTATTGATGGGAGAAAACCCACCTTGACAAGCTGGCTTACTGTCTACCTTTCAAGTCTAAGCCTTGAAGATATCAGAGGTGACAAGAACCTCAAGAGAATTCAATCACAAGTACTCGACACGTTTAACGAAAAGCTTTTTCCTGATTCCAAACCTCAAATCAAGCATATTCTGTTTAAGGAATTCGCCGTACAATGAGTAGCAGAGCAATTAACAAGTTAAGCCAGGAGAAGATGCGCCAGCTCCTTACCGCTGTCGGTTTCAAGCCAACAGAAGATACTGCACAAATAGAAGCTACAGAGTACAATTGGCGCCAGCCTCACTGTTTCGATCACAACCAGCTCAATAAACTCAACGAATTTACAAAAAACTTAGCTATAGTGGTGGCTGAAAAGTTCACTGACTTTTGCCACAGTGAGTTCGATGTGACGGTTGTTTCGAGCACCCAGCATTTTGCTGCCGAGCTGCTTAACCAGGCCTCAGACAACGGGCAGAATGACTATTACCTGGCTTTCGGCACCGACCAGGAGCATCCATGTGGACTCATTAGCATACCTACCCAAACTGCCTTCATATGGACAACACAATTGCTCGGGGATACGAAATCTGAAGAAGATTCGAGAGTAGATTTATCGCAGTTGGAAGAATCGCTTTTGTTAGACATCGCCTCTGCGATTGTTGAGGCGTTTTCCGACATTTATGGCGACCATAACTTCCAGCCGGCCCGGAGCATTGTCAGAAGACTGTGGCCTCTTGAACTGAAAGGCACGGAAGAACTATGCAAAATTACTTTTCAAGTTAGAGAAAGTCACCAGGAAAACAGCTCTGAAGCTTACATTGTAATATTTTGTGGCAAACTGGAACCTGTCGTAGGCAAAGCCGAACAGGCTGCTGAAAGATTCTCAGCGGATGATATTTCAAAGGCAATCTTTAGTCATATGCAGCAAATGTCGGTTTCTATTACTGCTCAGTTGGCTTCTGCAGCGCTTACTCTTGAAGAGATAATGAGTCTTGATGTAGATGACATATTGTTACTTGATAAAAGAATTGATGAGCCGGTTGAACTGGCGATAAACGGGCGAATGGCTCTTCGCGGTTGGCCTGCAAAATCAGCCGGTAAGTACGCTGTCGTAATTGCAGGGGAACGCATTTTGAAATAAGTCGCAAAACAGGAATCAAGGACTGTCTTGTGGTACAGAGTGAAATATATTCCTGCTCCGCCTCAGCGGTTCTATGATTTCGCGGGAATGATAATCCCTGCAGAAGCAGGGACAACTACAGGTACTTAATATTAATATGAGGAAGTGAAAATATGGCGGAAACAACAGAAGCCGTAAAAGAAAAAGCCGGAGAAAAGCAAGGCCGGGAAAATACTGCAGGACAAGCAGACTCAAAAACGCAGGCACAACCTGTTGAGTTTTCCGAAGCTGCCGCAACCGGGGACACAGGTACCGACAGAAGTATTGACATCTTACTGGATGTGAACATATCTGTTACTGTTGCTCTTGGACAAGCGGAGATACCTGTCCGGCGGCTTTTACAGCTTGGCCCCGGTTCGGTATTGGAGCTTGATAAACCTATTGATGCACCGGCAGATTTGTACGTGGGGGATACTAAGTTTGCTACAGGAACTGTGGTGGTGGTGGATGACAGGTTCGGTGTCAAGATAAAACAAATTCTTGGTCTCGGTGGTTCTGCTGCCGAGGACGCCGGGGCATGAATTTAAGTAAGAAGGGACCCCGCTTCGCGGGAAGG